>ERZ1740072.620-NODE-620-length-14075-cov-4.234165_pt1 | contig 14075 bp, 14 predicted proteins | sample MGYA00581733_ERZ1740072 | MGnify/ENA primary metagenome ERZ1740072 (study PRJEB43018, sample SAMN04849741) | marine metagenome | isolation source: floating plastic debris | place: Pacific Ocean | collected 2008-08-30 | study: EMG produced TPA metagenomics assembly...
GACCTCTAGCACCCACAAATCACTGTTGGGGCTCCCCATTTCTCGGATATAGGCGGCTTCACTCCATAACCCACCAAAACATCGATGGTCTAAAGTGACCACAGTTGGTAAATCTTGAGAGACAACAGGGCGGCAAAGAACGCGCATCTTTCAGAAGAATTAAGCCGCCGTAGTCAGCAGTGGTTTGGTTCCCGATTGTACACTGATATTCTCAGACCTCGGTTGAGGCGCACCTTTCTGCCCCGTCCATCCTTAGTAAACACAGCAGCAAAGTTTATGGTTTCCACTGTCGATTCCGCCAAGACTAGCCTGAGCTATTTGACGGCCCATGCGGCGACGCTTCAGGCCCGTAGTTCCTCTCCTAATCAAAATTTATTGCCGCTATCGGCCCAGGTTTCTGACACCGATCATCTGGTAGTGGGGGGCTGTGACGTCCCCGAGTTGGTCGAGCGGTTTGGGTCACCGCTCTATATTTTGGACGAGGCGACGCTGCGGGCCGCCTGTCAGCAATATCGCGAGGCGATGGCACGCCATTATCCGGGGGAAGCGGTGGTGATTTATGCCTCTAAAGCCTGGAACTGCCTGGCCGTCTGCGCCGTGGTGCATAGCGAGGGTTTAGGCGTGGACGTCGTTTCCGCCGGGGAGCTGTTGACGGCAATTCAAGCGGGAGTGCCGGCTGAACATCTCTACTTTCACGGCAACAATAAGTCGCTTGATGAACTGCAGCAGGGCATTGAGAGTGGCTGTCGCATTGTGGTGGATAACTGGTTTGAGTTGGAGTCGCTGAGTCAGCTGCTGACTGGTGCCGAGAGTGCAGTGCCCATTTTGCTGCGTCTCACCCCCGGCATTGAATGTCATACCCACGAATACATTCGCACTGGCCACCTCGATAGTAAATTTGGCTTCGACCCAGATCAGATCGAAGCCGTGTTTCAGTACGTGGCCAGACAGCCCCAGCTGCGCTGTATCGGCTTACAAGCTCACATTGGTTCTCAGATTTTTGAACTCCAACCCCATGCTGATTTGGCCGGGGTTATGGTGCGTTGGTTCCAAAAGGCGGCAGAGTATGGTCTGCCCGTAACCGAGTTGGATATTGGCGGCGGATTGGGCATTTGCTATACCGAGGCAGATGATCCCCCCAGTATCGAGAACTGGGTCAAGACGGTAGCAGAAGCGGTCGCCGAAGCCTGCAAGCTGCAAGGCGTGCCGCTGCCCCGACTGATTGCTGAACCAGGGCGATCGCTGATTGGCTCGGCCTGCGTGACAGCGTATACCGTTGGCAGCCAAAAAACGGTGCCCGGCATTCGCACCTATGTAGCGGTGGATGGCGGCATGTCCGATAATCCGCGCCCGATCACCTATCAGTCGGTCTATCGGGCCTTGGTCGCCAATCGGATGTCGGCCCCGCTGACGGAGAACACCACGCTGGCGGGCACGCACTGCGAGTCGGGTGATGTAGTCATTCAAGAAGCCGATTTGCCCGCGCTGACAGCGAATGACGTTATCGTTGTGGCAGGTACCGGTGCCTATAACTACAGCATGGCGTCTAACTACAATCGGGTACCCCGACCGGCAGCGATTTTGGTCAATGCTGGAGACGCTCATCTCATCATCCAGCGGGAAACGTTACAGGATTTGATGCGTCATGATTGCTTGCCAGCTTCCCTCGCACCTGCTAGCTAGGACGAGGTCAACTGTTCTTGAGGGCAAACCGTGACCCTGTGCGGGTCTGAGCGGCGAGTTCTCGAACGCTGTCAAGGCGCGAGCGGACAGGTTGGGAGCCTCTGGGCCACAGGGCCCCAGCTGGCGCGATCGCTCGGCACCCAACCGTTGAAACTAAGCTACGGCACTGCACATGGGGCAATTCTGGGAGCTAGGGCAGATCATCCTCGACATCATTAGGGGATGGCCATTAAGACTCTTGGATGGCGTGCTGGTTGTGCTACTGGTCTACACCATCCTGGTGCTCATTGGTGAACGCCGTACCTTGTGGATGGTGCGGGGGTTCATTATTCTGCTGTTAGCAGCGACGATGAGCCGACACATTGGTCTGTCTCTACTGGCTTTTGTGCTCGATAAGCTGGTGATTGGGGCGGCAGTCGCCATGGCCTTTATCTTGCAGGGCGAATTTCGGCGACTGCTAGAGCAAATTGGTCGGGGGCGGTTAGGCCAGCTACTGGTGCTGCCCGATCGCGATCTGACGCCGCAGCCTGATAATGTCGTGGATGCACTGGTGGATGCCGCTAAAGAGCTCTCGCAAAATCGCATTGGGGCGCTGATTATTGTGGAAACTGATCGCCCTATTGACGAGCGGGATTTTTCGGTGCCGGGGGTCAAACTCAATGCGGAAGTTTCGCGAGAACTCCTGCAAACTATTTTTCAAACCAGTACGCTGCTGCATGACGGTGCGGTATTAGTGCGGGGTTCGCGGGTGCTGGCGGCGGGCGTGATTTTACCCATTTCTGAACGTTCGGCTTCACGACAGCTGGGGACTCGCCATCGGGCCGCGATGGGCATTACTGAACGGGTCGAAGATTGTCTCTGTATCGTTGTTTCTGAAGAAACGGGCTCAATCTCTTTAGCCGAAAGAGGAAGGCTAAATCGGCCCCTAACCAGCAGTAAACTAAGGGAGTTGTTAAGCGCCCGGCTATCTCTATCGGTTGATCGAGATGCCGTCAGCCCTCAACTCAAGAGCTTGAGCAAACGGTTGCTCCGGCAGGGGCGATCGCTCCTGCAACGTTTGTTCCGCTTTCCGTCGTCGGCCCCTCGTGGAAAAAATGACCGCTGAGCCTTTTGTCACCTCTTCTCTACCCGCTGATATCGATACGCAAAAACTGCCCCGCCATGTCGCGGTGATTATGGATGGCAACGGGCGCTGGGCCAAGCAGCAGGGGTTGCCCCGGATCATGGGCCATCGACGCGGGGTTGACACGCTTAAAAAGCTGCTGCGAACGTGCAATGACTGGGGCGTTGGGGCCTTAACAGCCTATGCCTTTTCGACGGAGAACTGGGGTCGTCCGCTAGAAGAAGTGGACTTTTTAATGACGCTGTTTGAGCGGGTGTTGCGTCAAGAACTCAGAGATATGGATAAAGAAGGCGTCCGCATTCAGTTTGTCGGTAATCTGCAGTCGCTGCCCGCTTCCTTGCAAGAGGAGATTGATCGAGCCGTGCAACAAACCCAAAGCAATCCTGGTATTCGCTTTACGGTGGCGACTAACTACGGCGGTCGCCAAGAAATTGTGCAGGCCTGTCGGGCGATCGCGACCCAGGTACAACGGGGCCAGCTAGCCCCCGAAGATATCGATGAGTCTCTATTTAGTCATCATCTCTACACCGCTAATCTCGAAGACCCTGACCTGTTAATTCGCACCAGTGGAGAAATGCGGCGCAGCAATTTCTTGCTGTGGCAGCTCGCCTACGCTGAGCTTTATGTGACCGATACGCTATGGCCTGATTTTGATCCGACGGAGTTTCACCGTGCCCTCTGTGCCTATCAAAAGCGTCATCGCCGGTTTGGCAAAGTCTGATGCCGACCAAGGGCACTGCTCTGTAGGCCGCAGTGCAACCGATGTCGCTATTTAGGGTGTGGACTTAGGCATAAGTCGCTTGCTGGCAGGGGGCGACTCTGCCAAACTCGGCAGATCGGGACGCTCTTTCGAGCAGCTGGGCATCGCCGCCCATCGTCCCTAATCGCCAAGACTGCTCGTGCCATCTAGCAGCATCCACAGCCCACCGACGAGGATGGCGATCGCCAAACCGCCTAACACCACATCTAAATTCGTCAGATTTTCCATATTGTTTCGCAGTCAGAAGCATGAGCGCTCGCAGCCTACCGTTTATCTGACCCGATAGCAATGTGACCTAAACCGGCTCCACCAATTGATACTGTTTCTCTAAAACAAGACTACAGATTTGGCTCCCCTGCCCCTTGACTCCCCTGCGTTCCCAACATTGCTTCAGGAGTCCAACCACAGAGAACTGGTATGAATAGGGCGTTGGAGCAATGTGATGCCCCGTTGCCAGCAATCTGCAGATAATGTTGAATTTCCATTTCATCACAAACACCCGCAAGCTCTAGCGTCAGGAAAATCCCACACTAGAGCTTGATAGACTCCGTGAACTCGATGGTTATTCGATTTCGAGTTGACTTACCAAAGCCCCCGAATTGGTTCCGGTTCGGGTTCCATTTCGGGCTCCGGTTCCACCTCCGGTTCAGGTTCGACTGCCGGCTCCTCAACCATGGGTTCTTCCGTCATTTCGGGAATTTCTTCAGCAATTTCTGGCGCGGGAGAGAACCTGAGCGTGCCTATATCCACTGGTAAATCCATATACAGGTCGCCAGCTTCGAAAAACTAACTAATCGCATCTTCTAGGCCACGGCGATATTCGTCATCGATTGAGTCAGGACCACAGGCAGCCAATGTGGAAGGCCCGAGCGCAATAAAGTCGTTTAAAGCATCGTAAGTACCGCGGACAACATTGCAATCGGCCTGTACGCCCACGGTGCCATCTTCAAAAAATTGAATCGTGTAATCGGCGGGATCAGCCGGTTCCAAGGAAGTGTCGTTGTTGTAAAGAATTTGCTGCAGTTCCCATACCGTGTCAGTCAGCGTCGGTTCTTGGGCCTGGGCAGCAGATATTGCCAGCGTCGTACCTAATACGATGGCCGATGTGGCCGCTAATGAAATAGATGTATGTGAAATCATGCGTTAGTCTTCACACCTCAGTGGCATCTTGGTAAAAAAATTGAGAAAAAGCGAAAGAGAAAGAACCTAGCCCAGCCGAAAATAAGTTTTCAACGGGGGAAAATCAGCATCTAATTCTGCGATCGCGAACTCTGTTTTCTAAAACACTTGCCCAGTAGATTACTGCCTGCGCTTGACATCTAAAACAATGTTTATACTTCTTTAATTGCCGCTGACCCACCGTCCTAGAGTATGCATGATGGCTTGAGGCCGTCAGCCCATGAGCTTGCCTTCATCAGCTAAGCCAGTCGGTGAAAACTCACTTTGGTCGATGATGGGCTCAGGCCGCTGGGATCACACTGGCAGGCACTATGTGACGGCTGCAAATTGTGAGGTCTGAAACGAGCCTTATACTCGACAACGCGTCTCGATTCCCAGAACAAACTGACGCCGTGAATTAAGCGCTGAAAAATAAAATTATTCGTGCTGAAATGGTGCGATCGCGATCGGTCGCCACACAGATTTCCTAATGGCAACCGCTTTGATTACAATCAGAAACCAGCGGTAACTCTTCAGCAAAGCTATGCACAGCGACATTATTCAAACGGTGACCTCCTCAGAAGAGTCGATTGTGCTCTTTGAAATGAATGATGGGCGAGGCAAAACAACCGCGATCTGTCGTCACCCACAAGAACTCGCGACGAAATCAGCGCAGGCGCTCGTGCAGGCCATGGGCACGATTCAAGCCCTGGCTAACCGCACATCTGAGACTTTGGCGAAACTGCCGACACCGCCCGCTGCCTGCGAACTCGAATTTGGCATCAAGATTGATCCGGTGGCGGGGGCCTTGGTGAGTCAATCGGCAGATGAGGGAAACTTACGGATCAAGTTTGTGTGGTCGCCTGATTGACACTGCAAGGTCTGCTGACCTGATTGTCCGAAAATAGCGCCAAGATCCCCGATTTCTTGGATACGACCAGTCCATCACAGGTTTTCTCCGACAGAAACCGGGGGTCTGAAAACCTCTTTGCATCATTTGGAGTGCAGCATCCAAGTCATGAGCCGTTGCTCTGAGCCCGATCAACCGGGGGTCAACTTCACTGCCAAGCAAAGTAAAGCCGCGATCGCCTACAGCTTGGCCGCTCTAATTTGATAGCTAATCAAGATCACCGGCAGCATGCCGACAATCAAAATTGCCAGGGCAGGCACCGCTGCATCCACCAATCGCTCATCAGATGCGTATTGAAAAACGCGGACGGCGAGGGTATCGAAATTGAAGGGGCGAATGACGAGGGTAGCGGGCAACTCCTTCATCACATCCACGAAAATCAGCACTGCCGCCGTTAGCAAACTGCCGCTCAGTAGCGGAGCATGCACCTGAGTCAGGGTCCGAGTGGGACTGTTGCCCAAGCTGCGGGAAGCATCATCTAGGGTCGGGCGAATTTTGGTGAGACCCGCCTGAACGGTGCTAACCGCGATCGCTAAAAATCTGACCAAGTAGGCAAACACGAGCGCGGTGATGGTGCCACTCAGCAGCAGCCCCGTCGAAACGTTAAAGACCTGTTCTGCCAGGGTGTCAATGGCGTTGTCTAAACGTCCCACCGGCATCATGATGCCCACCGCGATCACCGCCCCCGGCACGGCATAACCGAGAGAGGCCACTTGCACACTCCACCGAACGCTGCGCCCAGGGTGCAGCCGTGCCCCATAACTGAGCACTAACGCTAATAAAATGCCAATCGCTGCCGTCACCCCCGAGAGAATCAGACTGTGGCTAGCGAGGTCAACAAATTCGCGATTCAGAGATTTGTCTAGATTGGCCAGCGCCATCCACAGCAGTACTTAGCCGGGCAGCAGCAGCCCCAAGGTAATAGGTAGGGCGCAGGTGAGCAGGGCGGCGATCGCCCGCAGGCCCGTCAAATGAAAGCGTGAGAAGCAGGGCTGATTGCCCACCGCCTGGTAATAGCGAGCCTGACGGCGAGAAAACCGCTCTAGCGCAATCAAAACGGCAATAAATAAGAGTAAAACGCTGGCGAGTTGAGTCGCGGCCAGCCGTTCGCCCATGCCGAGCCAAGTGCGATAAATGCCGGTCGTAAAGGTTGGCACGCTGAAATATTCCACCGTGCCAAAGTCATTCAGGGTCTCCATCAGGGCGAGGGCGGTACCGGCAGCAATCGCCGGACGGGCCAGTGGTAACGCCACGGTAAAAAAGCTGCGCCAGGGCGTGCAGCCGAGCGAGCGGCTGGCTTCTAAGGTACAGAGTGACTGTTCTTGAAAGGCAACCCGCGCCAGCATGTAGACATAGGGATAAAGCACCAAGCTGAACAACACAATTGCGCCGCCTAGCGATCGCACATCAGGAAACCAGTAGTCAGTTGCACTCTGCCAGCCAAACAGAGTTCTCAAGGTCGTTTGCACCGGCCCAAAATATTCCAAAAAATCGGTGTAGGTATAGGCCAGCAAATAGGCCGGGGAGGCCAAAGGCAACAGCGAGGCCCACTCAAAGAGCTGCCAGCCAGGGAAGGTGCACATCGTCACCAGCCAGGCAGTGCTAACCCCTAAAACCAGGACACCGATGCCCACCCCGACCATGAGCCCCAATGAGTTGGCGATATAGCTGGGTAGTACAGTGGTCGCGAGGTGGGTCCAGATGTCACTGGCGGTGTCGTCTCCCAGATTGCCGAATGCACCGGCCACCACTGCAATCAGGGGGGTGGCAATCAGCAGGGCGATGGCGATAACCCCAATTGACCAACCGGAAACGGGTGAAAATTCTAAGTGAGATCGTTGGGGCAACTGTTTGGTCTTTACAAGCGTCATTGCAGCCCCTTCATTACACTAACCCCAATCCTCGCACACCTTGAGCCGCCAACTCTTGCAGCTCAGCCAGCGTGATAATTTCATCACTCATGACATAAACTGCTGACTCGAGCCCATCAGAAAATACGATTAAATACTGAACGGTGGTGTCACCTGGCGAGATCACTTCATAGACGTTTCGACCAGGGTCGTCCAAGTCATCTCGTTGATCAACGCTGTAGCCTTCATTTTCTAAATCGTCAATCAGAGATGTCGCCACTTTCCGATGGTTGCCGCCGCCCACCACTCGCCGACAATCGCCCAAGCCAAAGCAACCAATTTCTGCCCCGGCCACATGAGGAAACGTATCGCTGTAGCCCACCAAAGGGCCGATTGAGGCAGGATCAGCTGCCGGTTGCGGATCAACAAAGCCGGGCGATGTTAGGCCGTCTTCAAGCGGCAGTTCGGGCTCGGCGTTGAGGTCGGGTGCAGGGGCAGACAGGTTGTCGGGGTCAGGGGCCGGCAACAGCACCGGCTCAGAGATGACATTAGGTTGCAAAGGTGTCGATTCTGCGGCTGGCGGAGCCACTGGTTCGGATGGCTGCGTGATCTCGGGAACTGCCGCGACTTCGGCTTCAGGATCTTCTGGCAGCATGATGACCGCAATTGAATCTGACTCAGTCTCCGGAGAGTTGGGCCTCAAGGCAGACTCTGACGACTGCGGCATCGGCACCAGCAGCAGCAAGCTGTGGGCGCCGGCCGATAGCGCCAAAACGATAGCCGGAATTAAGACTTTGGGGTTGATTTGAAAAGGTGATATCAACGACTCTGACCTGGTGCCATTGCTGCAGCCACCACGTCAACTGCCCGGTGGTTGCAAAGGCTGGGCGCAATAGATTTATTCACAAGATAATAGCCTTAATGGCAGTGACTTGCAATAATGCCCTGACCCGGTAGCAGCTCAATTGCCAGTCTTTTGCGTCGCCCCCACGGCCTTGTTTGGGGCAAGACGCGCGCATGAGCCGCCATAGAACGCGTCATCAACGATGTCGACAACGCCTGGACAACGGCTTTACCGCAACCGCTCCGTAAACTCAGCAAGAGGCTCAATGTGAGATTACAGGCGCGCTTTGACCAGTCACGAATCCCCCCCCCGACAAGACCTGCAAGTCCCGCTAGACTGGTAGGACTTTCGCTTCGATGTATGACTATGAGAGCCACTCCCTTTCCTGCTCAGTTTTTCGGTTTAGTGCTGGTGTTAGCGAGTGTTGTGGTCGCTAGCTGTTCGTCGCCCCCGGCCAGTGACCTCTCAGCCGATGCGATCGCCAAAGCAACTGCCGGTGAATGCCTAGACTGCGAGCTACCCGGCGTCGATCTGGCGGGTAAAAATCTGCAGGAAGCTAAGCTCAATCGCTCTAACCTCAGCAATGCCAAACTCGCTGGGGGCGATCTCAGCGGGGCGTTGATGGACAGTGTCGATCTGCAAAATGCCGATCTGGCCAACGCCAACCTCAACAACGCCGCGTTGACCTCGGCCAATTTGGGGGGAGCTAACTTTAAGGGAGCTGACCTCAGTGGCGCCTATCTGCGGGATGCCAACCTGGCTGACACCGATTTCACCGATGCCAACTTGACTGGGGCCAACCTGACCAGCACGAATTTAGAAGACGCGATTCTCGATGGAGCAACGTTGACTGATGCGATGCTCCCTGAGGGGTTCACCGCCCCCTAGTCAATGCTTGGGGACGATTTTCTCAAGGGAGGAGCTAGAGCCTGGCATCATTTAGCGGCCCAATCCTTGCAGCCAAGGAACGACAGCCCCTAGCCTGTTGAGTCGGTGCAGGCGCTGTTATGCTTGCCCCTAAAGACTTCTGAAATTGATTGATGGCACCCTAGCAGTCGACGATTGTTTCGAATGTGAGCGCGCTCAAAGGAGTCTGGAGATCGCCCCTAACTTCAATATCTGTCAGATCGTGAAGGGCGGCGGTTCGCTGCTATGCAACCATTAGCAGTGTGGAGAGCAGAGAAGGCTGCCAGGCTTTGACAACGCCTGTACTGATCCCTGCCGTTTTTATCTTGGCATTGGACAGTCAAGGGTCGGCGTCGCAACGCAGGATGATACGCACAAAGCACTCTAAAAAACGCACAGGCTTAACTCAATACCAAACCTCACATTCCCCGATTGTGAGTGCCTTGAGCAGAACTTTAATTCTGAATCGAAGTCAAGTATTGGTTGTTTTAATAAATTGACCGGCCGAAGATGCCCCGATGTGGAGAGCCGACTGTTCCCTATGCTGCGCCTAGATAACCTCAGTGTGACCTATGGGCCAGGAATGACTGCCCTGAGCGCGATCGCTTTGGACTTGTATCCAGGGGAATTTACCGTGCTGTTGGGAGCCTCAGGCGCGGGGAAATCGACGCTACTGCGATGTCTCAACCACCTGACTCGCCCCACCGCCGGTCAGGTAATTGTCGAAGGGCTGGGGAACTTGAGTAAGCCTGACGATTTGCGGGAGCACCGCAAGCAGACTGGCATGATTTTTCAGCAGCATCAGCTACTTCCCCGCTGTACGGCGTTCCAAAACGTTTTGAAAGGCCGTCTGGCCTACTATCCAGCATGGCGCACTGTGTTGCCCTTGCCGCAGCGAGATCAATGCATTGCTCTAGAATGTCTTGACCGAGTTGGTCTGTTGCATAAGGCATTGACCCGGGTCAGCGCCTTAAGTGGAGGGCAGCAACAACGGGTGGGAATTGCGCGTTCTCTCGCTCAAAAACCTCGCTTGCTGCTTGCCGATGAGCCCGTTGCGAGTTTAGATCCAGCGAGTGCTCACAAGGTGTTATCTTTCCTCCACAAAATTTGTCGGGAAGATGGCATCTTGGTCGTCGTCAGTCTGCATCAAGTGGATTTAGCGATCGCCTACGCTGATCGCATCATTGGCCTAGCTCACGGCCACGTTGTATTTGACGGGAGTCCTAAGACTTTAGACTCAGCGCAAATTGAGCAACTGTATCGTCACACCGCTGTCCCCATCACGACTTAGGTGATCAGAGTCCGACGCTGGCTGTGATGATGTTTTAATTCAATCTTTATGGAGAATGCCCCATGTTTATCGCCCTGAAAAAAAGTATGGCAGCCTCAGTGTTGTTGACTGCTTTAGCTCTCGTGAGCTGCAATGCGACAACTCAGCAGGAGAGCGTGACGGGGCAAACAGATGTCGACGCGAGCACAGCCAATCCTGAAAAATTGGTGGTGGCATTGCTGCCGGATGAATCTGTATCGACCGTCATTCAAAACAATCAAAGCTTGAAAGAGCATTTAGAAAACGAGTTGGATAAGGAAGTCGAACTCTTTGTGAGTACTGACTATTCCTCCATGATTGAGGCCATGAGTCGAGGACGATTGGACTTGGCCTATTTCGGACCGCTTTCCTACGTGTTAGCCAAAACCAAGAGTGATATTGAACCCTTTGCAGCCTTAATGAAAGATGGCGAGACGACCTACCAGGCGATCATTGTCACCCATGCAGAGTCGGGGATTGACTCACTCGATGATATTGCTGACAAGGTGATGGCCTTTGGTGACCCGGCGTCTACTTCCAGTCATCTGATTCCGAAGAGCATGCTGGTAGAACGAGCCGACCTGACGGCAGGCGAAGCCTATGAGGAAGTGTTTCTCGGGGCTCACGATGCTGTCGCGATCGCCGTGCAGAACCAAAACGCGGATGCGGGTGGGCTCAGTAAGCCAATTTTTGAGGCTCTGGTCGATAAAGGCGTCATCGATCCAGCAACGGTGATTGTGCTAGATGAGTCCGATCCATATCCGCAATATCCTTGGGCCATGCGCAGTGACTTAGATCCCGCCTTGAAAGAGCAGATCAGCTCGGCATTTTTGGACTTGCAGGATGAAACGGTTCTAGACCCCTTCAATGCCGATGGTTTTGGAGCGATTGAAGACGCCGATTATGACGTGTTGCGACAAATGACAACTTTGCTGGGTCTGGATATTGAGGAACTTGCCCAATAGTCGTCGTTTTCGATTTTGGTTCGCCTGGAAAAGTGCTGTTTTCCAGGCGGTAGCGCGTTGATTTGCTAGCTTAATTTCGCCATGATGAGCCAGAAATTCGAGACTATTTTGCTCACGCAAAGACGCCAGCGCCGTATTCGGATTGCTCAAGTGATGGGCGTGTTAGTAATCGTGCTGATGGCTTTTATCGCCGCTGGCTTTTTTGATTTCGACCGATTGTCTGAAGGCATTCCTGACCTCATCGATATCATTGGTCAGATGTTTCCGCCAGATTTTGGCAACGCTCACAACTGGCTCCGCCCCATGTTTGATACCTTAGCGATGAGTATTGCGAGTACGGCCCTGGCGATCGCCCTCTCGCTACCGTTGGCTTTGCTAGCGGCGAAAACAACGGCTCCCAAACGGTTCTTATATCAAGGGGCACGGTTTGTTTTGAATATTCTGAGGGCCATCCCAGAACTGATTATGGGGATTATTTTTGTGGCTGCAGTGGGCTTTGGCATTCTCCCTGGAGTATTAGCCGTTGGGCTGCACTCTGTGGGAATGGTGGGGAAGTTTTTCGCCGAGTCCATTGAACACGCTGACCATGCCCCGATTGAGGCTATTCAAGCAGTGGGGGCTGATCGGTTTCAAGTGATTTATCACGGCGTCTTGCCTCAGGTTCTGCCTCAGATTATTGACGTTTCTTTATATCGTTGGGAATACAACTTTCGAGCTTCAACCATCATGGGAGCAGTTGGCGCTGGCGGCATTGGCTTTGAATTGATTGGCGCTTTACGGCTGCTGCAGTACGAGGCGGTCGGGGCAATTTTGATGGTCATTTTGGCGATGGTCACTCTAGTCGATAGCCTCAGCAGTGTGCTGCGGCGTTACTTCGCTTAGCCCTGTGGACATTGGCAAACCGCTTCATTGAGGACCGGATGAAAGATCGCCGCGTCGCGATTACTCACTGAGTTCACTCCAAGGTGATGCGATATTGCTAGTCGGCAGGATACAAAGTCATCGTGAACGCAACCAAGAGTACGCTGCTCAGACCCAAAATCCTCACGCTGCAGTGGGCGTCTCCCAGATTGATAAATCCATCAAGGCGTCTAGGACGGGCAAGATGCCCGCGAGCAAGACTAGCAAACGACAGTTGCTGCAGTCCTGATGGCTTTCTGTGCAGCACCTAGTTAGAGAAACGCTAGAGTTGCTTATGAAGTGAACGGCAATCGTCTGTGGCACCCTCCGCTCGACCTCTCCGTAAAATTTTGTCTGTCTCGCGAGTTTTGCTGTCGGTGTATTACGCCTACATGGTGGAATATCGAGCTGAACTGATGTTTTGGGTGCTCTCTGGCACATTCCCGCTGATTTTTATGGGGATTAGGGCGCAAGCATCTCAAGGCGGTCAGTTTGCGCTCGATCCGATCGCCTTTATCCGTTACTTTCTCGTCGTCTTTTTAGTGCGCCAGCTAACGGTGGTGTGGGTGATTTGGGAATTTGAGCGTGAAGTGGTTGAAGGTAAGCTATCGGCTTTTTTGCTGCAGCCCATCGATCCGGTGTGGCGGCATTTCTTTAGTCATGTGTCGGAACGCTTTGCCCGGTTGCCCTTCATTCTGATTTTGCTGGGTGCTTTCTTATTGCTCTATCCCGAAGCCGTCTGGCTGCCTTCTTATCACGCTTTGCTGTTGGGATTGATTGCGATCGCTGGTTCGTTTTGTCTGCGATTCATCATTCAATACACAGTGGCGATGTTCGCCTTTTGGACGGAACGCGCCCACGCGATCGAACAGTTTTGGTATCTGCTCTATATCTTTACCTCTGGCATGATTGCGCCGCTGGACGTGTTTCCTGACGCGGTCAGGGCGGTCATCTTGTGGACGCCCTTTCCCTACCTCATCTACTTTCCGGCCAACATCATCATTGGCCGTCCCACTGCTCTAGTGCAGGGTTTTGCCACGATGCTGGCTTGGGGATTGAGCTTTTTGGCGTTGAACCGGTGGCTCTGGCGACGTGGGTTGCGGCAATATTCCGGCATGGGGGCGTAATGCAAAAATATTGGCAAGTGCTGCAGCTGTTTTGGAGCACCGCGATCGCCGCCGAATTAGAGTATCGCCTCAATTTTTCAGTCGCGGCCCTGAGCAGCGTGGGGGGACTGATCGGCAGCTTGTTTGGCCTCTTTTTGTTCTATCGCACGGGTTACGAATTCCCTGGCTGGAGTTGGGAAGAAGCGCTCATTGTGCTGGGGGTATTCACGCTGCTGCAGGGATTTGCGGCGACTTTTTTGGCCCCTAATCTCAACAAAATTGTGAGTCAGGTGCAAGAAGGCACGCTCGATTTTGTCTTGCTAAAACCGATCAGCTCGCAGTTTTGGCTCTCGCCGCGCACCCTATCGCCTTGGGGCATTCCTGATCTGTTCTTCGGCCTCGTGATGATTGGTTATGCCGGGTCGCGGTTGGGAGTTGCTCCCCTCGCTTATTTCATCGCCCTGCCGCCGCTCATGTTTGGCTTCCTCAGCTTGTACAGTCTGTGGTTTGTGTTGGGTGCGACCAGCATTTGGTTTGTCAAAATCTATAACGTGACTGAGG
>ERZ1740072.621-NODE-621-length-14069-cov-4.649565_pt1 | contig 14069 bp, 13 predicted proteins | sample MGYA00581733_ERZ1740072 | MGnify/ENA primary metagenome ERZ1740072 (study PRJEB43018, sample SAMN04849741) | marine metagenome | isolation source: floating plastic debris | place: Pacific Ocean | collected 2008-08-30 | study: EMG produced TPA metagenomics assembly...
ACCGACTACTTCCTCGAGGAACTGGAAGTCGAGAAATTCGCGCTGCTGGGCACCGACTATGTCTATCCCCGCACCACGAACAACATTCTTGAAGCCTACCTCAAGGACAAGGGTATCGCTGCCGAAGACATCTTTGTGAATTACACACCCTTCGGTCACTCCGACTGGTCCAAGATCGTCGCGGACGTTGTGGCCCTCGGGGCTGATGGCAAAAAGGTCGGCGTGATCTCCACCATCAACGGTGACGCAAATGTCGGCTTTTACAAGGAACTGGCAGCCGCCGGTATCTCTGCCGACGACATCCCCGTCGTGGCCTTCTCGGTGGGTGAAGAAGAACTGGCTGGCCTCGACACCTCCAACCTCGTGGGCCACCTGGCCGCCTGGAACTACTTCCAGTCCGCCGAATCCGAAGCCAACGAGGCCTGGGTCGAAGCGTGGAAAGCCCGCATGGGTGAAGACCGCGTGACCAATGACCCGATGGAGGCGCACTATATCGGCTTCAACATGTGGGTGAACGCCGCGACCGAAGCGGGCACGACCGACGTAGATGCTGTGCGCGAGGCAATGTATGGTCAGGAGTTCCCGAACCTGACAGGCGGCACTGCCGTGATGCTGCCCAACCACCACCTGGCCAAGCCGGTCCTGATCGGCGAAATCCAGGAAGACGGTCAGTTCGACATCATCTCCCAGACCGAAGAAGTGCCGGGCGACGCCTGGACCGACTTCCTGCCGGAATCGGCTGTGCTGAAATCCGACTGGGCTGAGCTGGGCTGCGGTATGTACAACACCGAAACCAGCACCTGCGTTCAGATCAAGTCGAACTACTAAGCAACTCCGGGATGGGCAGGTTGCCCATCCTACACTAGGCGGCACCCGGCGGGATCCTCCCTCCCCTCCGGGTGTCGTTTTGTCCCCGGCGCTCTGAGGTCTCCGAGATGTACTGGATCACCCGCCTTCTTCTGCTCTGTGTTCTGGTGTTGCCCTTCCGGGCAGAGGCGCAGGACATGGACGCGCCGATCCAGCAGCTTTTGCAGACCCATGGCGAGATCATCGCCAAATCCTCGCGCCGCACCATTGCCCCTGCGATCGACGCGCTTGCCGCCAGCGGGATGGCCGAGGCGCAAGTGGTCCTGCAACGCTGGCAGGACAAGGAGATGTGGTACGACAAGGACACGCGCACCTTCGTCTTTGCCGAAGAGATCGAGAACCGCCAGTTGCGCCTTCTGGACGTGTCGGACGGCTCCGAAATCGGCACCGCCGAGAAAAAGGCCTACAAGCAGCTCAAACCCAATTCCGGCATCCGCGGCATGATCGCCACAGCCCTGGTGCAATTCCAGCTATCCGATCCCGATCCGCGCGTCCGGACCACGGCGCTGGATGCCATTGAACGTGGTCCCGAACCCTCGCACCTGACAGCCCTGCGCGCGGCCATCGACGATGAGCCGAACATTCAGATCAAGGCGCGCAAGGCCCGGCTCGAACGGCTGCTCACCATCCGCTATGACGAGGATGATGCGACCCGCATCGCCGCCATCGAAAGCTTCGCCGGTGATCTTGGCGTTGACCTGCGGGCGGCCCTCAATCCGTTGGTGGCCACGCGCATCGATTATGCCGAAACCGCGCCGGAAGGTGCGGCCATCATCACACCCGGCACCGATGCGCTCAGCATCGCCGCCGCCTATGATCTGATGGTCAGCGCAGGCGACGCACCTGCCCGCACCGATGCCTCCACCATCCGCCAGACGCTGATCAACAACATCGACGGCACCACCGTTGCAGGCATCCAGATCGCCACCCTGAACACCGATACAGCCCGCCTTGACGCCTATGCCACGCTGGCCCGCGACGGGGCCGCCGACCCGCTTGTCACCGACGCCACGATCAACACGGCACTCGCCACTGTCACCTTCTTCGAGGTCTTTGTCGGCGCACCGCCAAACGTCGCCGCCGCCGCCCAAGCCGCTCTATCGGATATCGAGGCAAAAGTGGCCCTGAACCAGACCGCCGACCTCGCCCTTGACGCGCTGTCGCTTGCCTCGATCTACTTCCTCGCGGCCATCGGCCTTGCCATCACCTTTGGCGTGATGGGCGTGATCAACATGGCCCATGGCGAGTTCATCATGATGGGGGCCTATACCGGATACGTGGTCCAGCTGTTCATCCCGGACTATACCGTGTCGATCCTCGTGGCCCTGCCACTGGCCTTCGCCGTCACTTTCGGCGCAGGCGTCGCGATGGAGCGGCTGGTGATCCGCTGGCTCTACCATCGCCCGCTCGAGACGTTGCTGGCCACCTTCGGCATCTCCATCGCGCTGCAGCAACTGGCCAAGAACATCTTCGGCACGCAGGCCCGCCCCCTTACAGCACCCGGCTGGCTGGATGGCAGCTGGGTCATCAACGACATCGTGTCGATCAGCTATATCCGCATCGCGATCTTTGTGCTGGCCCTGATGTTCCTCGCCTTGTTCCTCTTCGTGATGAACCGCACCCGGCTGGGGCTCGAGGTGCGCGCCGTCACCCAAAACCCCCGCATGGCGGCATCGATGGGCATCAACCCCGACCGCATCAACATGCTCACCTTTGGCTTCGGTTCGGGCATTGCCGGCATCGCCGGTGTCGCCATCGGGCTCTATGCCAAGGTCACGTCCGAAATGGGCGCCGACTACATCGTGCAAAGCTTCATGACCGTGGTCGTGGGCGGCGTCGGCAACATCTGGGGCACGCTGCTGGGGGCCACAATGGTCGGCACCCTGCAAAAGGGCATCGAATGGCTCAACCCCTCAAACACCCTTGCAGCCCAAACCTACATGATCCTCTTCATCATCCTCTTCATCCAGTTCCGGCCCAAGGGCATCATCGCCCTCAAGGGCCGCGCGGCGGAAGCCTGACATGACCGACACCGCATCTTCTTCTCTTTCCAAGTACGGCGGGGGTGCGGGGGCGGAGCCCCCCCGTCTGGCGACGCCGTCAGGCGGCGCAAAACCTTTCGTCGCACGCCACCCGTCGGTCCTCATCTTCATCGCCTGCCTCGCGCTCTTCACGATCGGCGTCACGATCCTCGCCGAAGGGTTCGGCATCGGCGTGATCTCCACCTCCTTCGTCAAGACGCTGGGCAAGACACTCTGCCTCTGCCTCGTTGCGCTCGCCATGGACCTTGTCTGGGGCTACACCGGCATCCTGAGCCTCGGGCACATGGCGTTCTTCGGCATCGGCGGCTACGCCATCGGCATGTGGCTGATGTATGCGCGCACCGAAATCATCGTCACGACGAGCCTTGCGCAGGCTCCCCTACCGCCCACACCGCAGGAAATCTCCGACGGCATCGCCTCGCAGATCTTCGGCGTCGTCGGTGCGTCCGAGTTTCCGCCGATCTGGGCCGTCGCGCATTCGCTGCCCCTGCAACTGGCTGCCGTCGTGCTTGTCCCCGGCCTGCTCGCGCTGGTCTTCGGCTGGCTCGCCTTCCGCAGCCGTGTCACCGGTGTTTATCTGTCGATCCTGACCCAGGCGATGACGCTGGCGCTCGCGCTCTACCTCTTTCAGAACGACAGCGGCCTGCGCGGCAACAATGGCCTGTCGGGCCTGCAAAACCTGCCCGGCCTTGGCGATGTGCCGCAATCGACCGTGTCGATGTGGTTCCTCTGGGCCTCTGCCGCCGCCCTCGGCCTCGGCTACATCTTCTGCGCATGGATCGTGTCGGGCACCTTTGGCTCGGTCCTGCGCGCGATCCGCGATGACGAGGCGCGCGTACGGTTCCTGGGCTACTCGGTCGAGGGCGACAAGCTCTTCATCTTCACCGTCACCGCGATCATTGCGGGCATTGCCGGCGCGCTCTACTACCCTCAGGCGGGCATCATCAACCCCGCCGAGATTGCCCCCATCGCCTCGATCTACCTCGCCGTCTGGGTCGCCATCGGCGGGCGCGGACGGCTTTACGGTGCCGTGATCGGGGCAGCCTTCGTGTCGCTGCTCAGCACTTGGTTCACAGGCGGACAGGCCCCCGATATCAACCTCGGTTTCTACACCATCCAGTGGGTGGACTGGTGGACGATCCTGCTGGGCCTCAGCTTTGTCGCGGTCACGCTCTTTGCACCCAAGGGCATCGGCGGCCTCTTCGATCTCATCGAAAACCGCCGCTCACCCGACCGTCACGGTGCCGACCTCGGCCCCGACCCCGGTGCGCATCGCGCACGGGAGGCCGAGAAATGAATACGCTGCTCGAGGTCTCCGGCGTCTCCGTCTCTTTCGACGGGTTCCGGGCCATCAACAACCTGTCCTTCCAGATCGGCAAGGCCGAGATGCGCGCCGTGATCGGCCCCAACGGTGCGGGCAAGACCACCTTCATGGACATCATCACCGGCAAGACCAAACCCGATGATGGCAGCGTGCTCTGGGGCGACAAGTCGCAGTCGCTGCTCGCCATGTCCGAAAGCCAGATCGCCCAGGCCGGTGTGGGCCGCAAATTCCAGCGCCCCACCGTGTTCGAAGACCAGAGCGTCGCCGACAACCTCATGCTCGCGCTCAAGAAAAACCGTGGGCCATTGTCGGTCCTGCGCTTCAAACCCGCCGGGCAGGACCATGGCAAGGTCACCGACATCGCCCGCGAGATCGGGCTGGAAGCGGCGCTGCACCGAAAGGCGGGCGAGTTGAGCCACGGGCAAAAACAGTGGCTCGAGATCGGCATGTTGCTGGCGCAGGATCCGCAGCTTCTGCTCGTCGACGAACCCGCCGCCGGCATGACCCCGGCCGAACGCGAACATACCACCGAATTGCTGGTGGAGGCGGCCAAGACCCGCGCTGTCGTCGTAGTCGAACATGATATGGAATTCGTCCGGCGGCTGGGCTGCAAGGTAACCGTCCTGCACGAAGGGTCGGTTCTCGCCGAAGGCACGCTCGACCACGTCACTTCCGACGAGAAAGTCATCGAGGTGTATCTTGGCCGCTGCCCTGCTGACCCTCAACGACCTGCCCCTGCACTATGGTGGAAGCCAGATCCTCAACGGCGTCCACATGACCGCCGCCAGAGGCGAGGTGACCTGCGTAATGGGCACAAATGGCGTGGGCAAGACATCGCTGCTCAAAGCCATTTCCGGCACGCATCCCCGATCGGGCGGCAGTTACAGCCTGGATGGCGAGGACATCGGCAAAGCCTCCGCTCACGCACTGGCGCAAAAAGGCGTCGCCTACGTCCCGCAGGGTCGCGAAATCTTTCCGTTCCTCACCGTGCGCGAAAACCTCGAGACCGGCTTTGCCTGCCTGCCGCGCGACCAGCGGACCGTCCCCGACGAGATCTTCGAGCTGTTCCCGATCCTCAAGGACTTCCTCAGTCGCCGCGGTGGCGATCTGTCAGGTGGTCAACAGCAACAACTGGCCATCGCGCGTGCGCTGATCACCCGGCCAAAACTCCTGCTGCTGGACGAGCCCACCGAAGGCATCCAGCCCAACATCATCAAGCAGATCGGCGAGGTCATCAAACAGCTGCGCGCGCGTGGCGACATGGCCATCGTGCTGGTCGAGCAATTCTTCGACTTCGCCTTTGATCTCGGCGACCGGTTCCTTGTCCTCGAACGCGGCGCGGAAAAGCTGTCGGGCCGCGCTGGCGAGATCGAGCGCGATGCGCTGCACGCCGCCGTCTCGGTCTGATCATCATTGGACATCGCGTTGTCCGCGTGACAGAACGACAGCGCGCCTATCGGCGCCACCCATACTCAAGCAGAAGTCCGTACGCGGCATCACAGGTCCAAAGCCATGACACCATTCGGCTTTCAACTCTACACGGCACGTAATGTGCCCTCTTTCCCCGCATTTCTCACTGATCTGGCCGACATGGGTTACTCCCATGTCGAAGGGTTTGGCGGCGTCTACGCCGACCCGGCAGCCTTTCGCGCCGCGCTGGATGAGGCAGGTCTGACCATGCCGTCGGGCCATTTCGGCCTCGCCGATCTGCGCGATGATTTCGACACCTGTGCCGAAACCGCCCGGACGCTGGGCGTGGCAACCATCATCGCCCCCTTCCTCGATGAGGCGGAACGACCCGTCGATGCAAGCGGGTACACGGCATTGGCAAATGAGCTGGGCGCGCTGCACGCGCGCTGCGCCGACGCGGGCTTTGGCTTTGCCTGGCACAACCACGCGTTCGAGTTGGAACCGCTGCAAGACGGCAGCATCGGAATGGACGTGATCCTGTCCGAGGCCCCGGATGTCGCGTGGGAAGCGGACATAGCCTGGGTCATTCGTGGCGCCGCGGACCCGATGTGGTGGGTCGATCAGTATGGCAGCCGGATGATCGCCGTGCACGTCAAGGATATCGCACCCGCTGGGGAGAATGCAGACCAGGACGGCTGGGCCGATCTGGGCGAAGGCACGGTCGACTGGCCCGCCCTGATCAGCGCGATACGAGCAAAGGCCGGCGACATCCTGTGGATCGCCGAGCACGACAATCCGCGCGACCCGCGCGCTTTTGCCAGCCGGGCCATCGCAGCGTTCCAAGGCTGGGCCACCCGCTAAACGCAAGGCAACGTCCATTCGCGCCCGTGCATTTGCGCAATCCCACTTGCACGGGCGCACAGCGTCACGCGCTTGCCATCAAACGCCTCCATGGGTCACATGCATCACAAGATCCAACAGGAGCGTGCCATGCCCGCCGACATCTTTGCCCTGCCCGGCCAGTTCTACCGCGGCAACCTGCACACACATTCCACCCGCTCCGACGGCGCGCTGCCGCCCGAAGAGGTTTGCCGCCGCTACCGCGCGCAGGGCTATGACTTCATCGCGCTGCCCGACCATTTCATCGGGCCGTTCGACTATCCCATCGTCGACACCAAACCCTACCGTACGGACGATTTTACCACGATCCTCGGGGCGGAGCTGCATTCGGGTGCCATGGAAAACGGCGAGCTGTGGCACATCCTCGCCGTCGGTCTGCCGCCTGACTTTGCGCCTTCGAACACGCCGGGTTTCCATCCCGTCAAGGATCAGGAAACTGGCCCCGAAATCGCGCGCCGCGCCCGCGATGCCGGTGCCTTCGTGGCCGTGGCACACCCCGAATGGTCCGGCCTGACGACCAGCGATGCCCGCAGCATCGACGCCGCCCACGCCATCGAGGTCTACAACCACGGCTGCGCGGTCGACTGCGACCGGCCCCACGGCTTCTATACGCTCGACCAATTGCTGAGCGAAGGGCAGCAACTCACTTTGTGCGCCACCGATGACGCGCATTTCAGCACGCCCGACGCCTTTGGTGGCTGGGTCATGGTCAAGGCCGCCAGCCGCGACCCCGATGCCCTGCTGGATGCGCTGAAGGCCGGCCACCACTACGCCTCCACAGGGCCCGAGTTCCACGGCGTCGCGTGGACGCCGGACGCCGTCACAGTCGACAGCAGCGCCGTGTCCGCTGTCATCGTGCAGGGCCGGGGCTCCGCCTCGACCTGCGTCCGGGGCGAGGGGATGACCCGCACCACCGTCCCGATCGGGCGGCTCAGCAACAGCCCCTGGGCCCGCGTCACGATTATCGATGAGGCAGGACGACGCGCATGGCTGAACCCCGTTTTCGACCGGCCGATGTGACGCTTGACCTGAGCGGAGGGGGACGCCACGCTGAGCCCATGCGCCTGACCATTCTTCTTTGCCTGCTTGCCGGTCCCGCGTGGGCCGACGCCTGTGACGACTGGTGGTTCACCCGCAACCTTGTCATCGACCGGGCGGGCTACTGCTTTGGCTCCGTGCTGGGGCAGGCGCAGTTCGACAATACCGGCTGCATCGGCACGACCGTAACGCTGGATCCGGCAAGTGCCGCCGCCGTGGCGCGGATCCGCCAGCTTGAGACTGAGAACCAGTGCCGAGTGAATACGGCGCAGCCCGTGCTCAACCTGATTGACCGCGATATCCGCCTGCAATTGCAGGCCCAGCCGATCGCCGACATTTTCGAAAGCGCGTGCCTGAGGTACCGCGCCACGCCGCTGCCGCTGCACAATGCGCCGGACCCGTCAGCGCCGGTGATCGGTCAGGTGTTGCCCGGCGACAGAGTCAGCTTTGCCCACCTGCCCGCAGGCAACTGGTCTTATGTCACCTCGCACCAGGGCAGTTTTCCCGGACTCAGGAGCGGCGGCTGGCTCGGCACCCCGATCCGCACCCCAGATTGCGAGCAATGGGCGGGGTAGCCCCGGCGTCTCGCAACTCACAAGACGATTTGATCGCCGGATCCGCTGCATTCGTTCTGGTTGCTAGTTGGACTGCAGGATCGAGTAGACGATGCGCGGAAGCGTGTCGCCCGTGGCGGCACTGCCCAGCGCGATCACGCCGCTGCCCGTGAGCGCGATGGTCTGGCGCCGGATGTAGAATTCCGGGTGGTCACCGATGGTCACGGATGAGCCCGCCGAACTGCTGTCCTTGAACTCGACAATGCCGCCGCGCACTGACACCGCACCGTGAACACGGCTGACCCAGGCCTGCGGCATCACCAGATCGCATTGCGGTGAGCGACCGATCTTGATCTCGCCGCCTTCGGGCACGGTCTGGGACCACCCGTCATAGGTCAGGTGCAGCGCCGTATTGGCCACCTTGGTCGCCTGCTGCATGTTGAACATGGTCGGCTGAGCGATCATCTTGGTCACGCCGTCTTCTTCTTCGGTCTCGGCGAGCAGGGCAAAGATCTCGGTCGGCACATCGGTGCCGCGCAGCGTGATTTCTCCCATCGCGCGCAGATCGAACGCGTCGTCCGAGCTTACATGGCGCACCAGTGTCTTGCTGATCAGCACCTCGTTTTCCTTGGCCTGGCTCGACAGGCGCGCGGTCACGTTGATCGCGTTCCCAAAGAGCTCATTGCCCCGGTAAAGCACGGTGCCCCAATGCAGGCCCGCATGGACCGACACGGCGCCGTTTGCGCCCTGATCCAGAATTTCCTTGGCCGCGACCATCGCCTGATCGGCATTCTCGAAAAGGCACAGCACATCATCGCCTTTGGAGCGGACGAAATCACCACCGCGGGCCGTCGCGATACGCTGCATCCCCTCGACACATTCGAAAACGAGGCGGCTGGCCTCTGCATCGCCATGTTGCTGGTACAGTGGTGTGCTGCCCGACACATCAGCCATCAAAATTGCACGCTCAATACTCATGACAGCGTGACCCCCAAAAATCTGGCATTCCCCAAAAACGCCATACTCGAATCAAACAGGTTTAAATGCGACAAGTCTACATACTCCCGCACCGAAATCACCCTGTTTGACCAATGTGTGATAGGCCAAAGCATGCTGCGCAGGCAGATACGCGCTGCGCCAGGGTATTGCGCAGGCGTTTGGGGCGGTCAGGCCACCATGGTTCGAATCAGCGTCAGACCAGAGCGGCCCCGGTGCTGAGCGCGCGCAGCTTGGCGTAGGCGATACTGGGATCAACAGCGCCGAAACCTGCGAATGTGCCGAACCCGCAATCGCTGCCGGCGATCACGCGGTCGGCCCCGACGATGTCGGTAAAGCGTTCGATCCGCTGGCGCACCACCTCGGGATGTTCGACGAAATTGGTGGTGGTGTCGACGACACCGGGCACCAGCACCTTGTCGTCGGGGATCTCGGATTTGCGGTCGCGGAACACGGTCCATTCATGCGCGTGGCGGGGGTTCGATGTCTCGAACAGGACATAGCGCGCCTTGGTCGCCATCAGCGTGGGGAACACGGTATCCATATCTATGTCACAGGTGTGCGGGCCCTCGTAATTGCCCCAGCAGATATGCACGCGCACGCGGTCCTGCGGCACGTCCGCCAGCGCGTGGTTCAGCGCCTCCACATGCGCGTCGGCGATCTTGACGAACTCGGCGTCCGTCAGATCGGAAAACAGCATGTGACGGCTGAGCGCAAGGTCGGGGCAATCCAGTTGCAGGTCGAGCCCGGCGGCGACGATGGTCTCGTATTCCTCTTTCATCGCGTCGGCCAGGGCGGCGAGGTAGGCGTCGCGGGTCGGGTAGTGATCGTTCTGCAGAAACAGCGAAATAACGCCGGGCGATGCCGCGTTCATGAAGCCATGGCTGACCCCGTGCGCGTCCATCGCGGCCTTGAGATTGGCGATATCCTTTTGCAGTTCGCCCTGACCCTTGCTGTGCACCTCACCGGTACACATCGGGCGGGCGTATTGCGGTGTCCCGCCCTCATCGGCGAGGCGCTGGAGAAAGCTGGGATATTGCTTGAGGTCAGCCGGCGCGTTGCGCGGGCTGTCGCCGGAGAACCCGGTGTAACGGTCCTTGACGTAAGTGGCGTAGCTGATCTTGGACGTCTCGCCGTCGCTGACGATATCGACACCCGCCGCCACCTGCTTGGCGACAGTGTCGTGTACCGCCTGCGTCATGGCGGCGTCAAAGGCGGCCGGGTCGTAAGCCTCCTCCCGCTCACGGGCAAAGATGAAATCCACAACTTCCTGGGTGCGGGGCAAGCTGCCCACATGGGTGGTTTTGACCATGATTGTCCCTCACGTTTGCGTTACCGCGTTTATGGCCGTTCCACGAACGAAGTGCCATCCCACACGCGCGGCGCGGCGCATTTTTCGTTCTGCATCCCGCAGAGCGAGAACGACCCGGTAATCTGTAGCGCAAGCACGCCACTGCGGTGCGGCACAATGGTGAGGGACGTGCCGAGATAGTCGAGCGAATTGGCGTAGCCCCGCGATGACAGGAACACCATCTGGCTGCAATTGGCCGCCCCGCAGAGCGGGCGCGGCAGCGTGCCGGGGCAACGGATGGCACCCCAGTCGAGGACAAAGTCCGGAGCGCCATCGCGGTCCAGATCACCGGCCTGCACGGCCTCACCCGGGAGGGGCGTGGGCGCGCCGCAGCCTTGTGTGACACGGTTGATCACCTGCGGAGGTATTGTCACGGTGCCGGGTGCGGTCGGCGCAGATTGCGCGGCGGACCAGGCAGCGGCACAGTCCGCTTGCAGCTGCGGCAGAGCTGTGGCCAGCCCCGCCACGGGCAGTTGCCAGGCCTGATCCTGACCGGGCGCGAGCACAATGGCGCTGGCCTGCGACAGGGCCGCCCAGATCGGATCGGAGGCGGCGATGTCCACCTGCCAGACGCTGTCCAACTCGCTGAAGGACACAGGCGGCAGGCGGTAGCCGGTCTGATCAGCCCACAGCACCACATCGCTGCGCACAATCGCATTGCCCACGGGCACGCGGTCCATCCCGATCTCGATCCGGGTCCTTCCGGCGACCATGGGCAGCATTTCATGCTGTTCGACCTCCATCGGGGGACGGCGTTGCAGCGATGGCGCGAGGCAGACCAGATCCACCGACACGCCCGCCCGCGCGGTGTGCACGATGTAGTGGCCGCCATCGACGGATTGCGCCTGCCAGACCTGCGCCTGTGCCGTGCTGGCCCACATTGCCAGAAGGCAAGCGATCAGCCTTGCCATGTGGGGCCTGCCGGATCGTCAGTGCCGACGACATGATACAGCGCCGCCTCGCCCGTCATGGACGGCACCGCGGCGTGCGGGAGGTCTTCGGGCACGCTCATCGTGTCGCCGGGGGCAAGCGTCGTCTCGCCGCCATCCCAGGTCACGCGCCAATGGCCGCGCACGGGCATCAGCACCGATGGGCGGTCGTGCTGGTGCATCACCTCCGTTGCGCTGCTGCGCGTGATCAGGTCCACCTCGAAACCCGGCTTGTCGCGGATAATCCCGGTCTCGCCGATCACCTTGCAGGGCGTGTCGCTGGCCAGCGCGACCATGTCCCAGTAGCGCCGCACCCCCATACCCACGACCGCGCCGGGCGACATCTCGGGGTACGCTTCCAACTCGGCCTCGGTCAGCAGCGGCATCGGGGCCACACCGTCGGGCAACTGCTCGCTCGCCTTGCTGTCATAGAGCTTGCCATTGTCGCCGAGGATCAGGCCGTGGTCCCGCGCGTCCTCGATCACCTGCGGCGCCCAGATCACCCCGCCACCCGCGTCATCACCGCCCAGAATGGCCATGATCATCCCGTAATCCGTTCCGATATTCTCGAAACCGCGAAAGATACCTGTGGGGATGTTGATGATGTCCCCCTCTTCCAGCACGACTTCGCCCGCGTCGCCCCACCGCCCCCAAAAGAAACGCCAGCGCCCCGACAGGACAAAGAACACCTCTGCCGTGCGGTGGCTGTGCAGGGAGTTGCGGCATTTCGGCGGCTGGCCTGCCGCACCGATGTTGAACCCGTGCGGAATGGAGATGTGCACATGCTGGTCCGCGCTTTCCGACACGCCGCCGCCAATGATGGTGAAGTTCTCCTTTTGGTCGGAACCGGGCGTGTGGGCGTCGATGAACGCAGTCTTGCAGGGCATCAACGCGCCATAGCGCACGATGCGCGGCTCCATGTCGGCGGGGGTCATTCTGGGGTCCTTTCGGGTGGCAGTGTCGGTTCGGGCATGGGATCGCCCGGTGTGGTGTCGGTCATCTCGGCGTGCATCCAGACCATGCGGTCGCAGAACCAGACCTTGGGCAGGATGGTCGCGACGAGGCCGAGGACCGTGGCCCATGGGTTCAGCACGATCAGCCCGTAGCTAAGCGGCAGCGCGCCAAGAGCGCTGAGCCCGGTGAGGAAGTGTGCAGCGCGGATGTGGTGGCTGGCAACGCCATAGCTGTCGCGGGCAAGAAAGATGCGCTCGCCCAAGGTCGCGCGCGCGGCCCACGTGCCAAAGTCTCGGGGCGGCGGAAACGCGCGCGGGTTTGCCCATGTCCAGACGGCGGCCAATACCAACAAAGGCAGCGCACCCCAACCGATCCAGATGCGCGACCAGATCGCGAGTACGATCAGCGGCAGGCAGGTAAAGCGCGACCAGACGCTGAGCGGGTTGGCATGCCGCCGCCAGTCAGCGTCGCCCATCCCCATAAGTCCCTCTGCTGCGCGGTAGATGTCCATCTCAGCACATGCATCTTTGCCGAATTGTGTGGATGCAGAGTATCACGCCGAGCACCAGATGTCGTCAGGGGTGGGCGCGCCCGCTCGGGCGGCGTCCATTAGCGTGGCGGCATCGCGCGTCGCAGCCTGCCAGGGATCAAGGCGCAGCGCATGGGTGGCGCGCAGCATCAGGTCGAGCCCCACAGCGTAGATGCGCGCAGGCACATGCGCCGCCGCATCAGGCTCCGGAGCATAAAGCCAGTCGCGCGCATCCTCCATCGCCATGTCCTTGAGCCGTCGGACATCATCGCGCGCGGCGTTTTCATCGGCGATGGTCCAGCCGGGCATGGGCGCGTCCGGTACCGCGGCGCGGAACGCTTCGATATCCGCGATCTTGGCGAGGCCTTCGAGGATCAGGCATTCCGCCACGGTCCAGCGCGGAATGTACGGCCAGCGGTGGGCATGGTGCAATTCGTGCACCATACAGCACCGCACGTTCTCACAGAGAGTCGGGTCGTCCAGCGCAGCGATGTCGATGCCCATCGAGATGTTGGCCGGCCCCTGCGCCACTGCGTTCATGAACTGATCGGTGCCAAAGTCGGTGGGCGCGACCACCACATCCACGCTCAACCCGTCGGCGCGCGCCGTGACCCAGTCAATGGCCGCCGAAAGGGCCGCGTCGATCGTGGCACGCTTCGCACCGAACCGGTTTGTCCGGTCGAATATGTGGATGTCGATGCTCACCCCGTCTGCAACAGGATCTGTTTCCAGATCGATGTTTCGTCGAACAGGGTGAACTCGCGCCGGATCCTGGCCGGGGCCGCGCCGAGGGATCCGAACTCGGCATGGGAAATCCCCAGCACATAGACCTCTGCCCCCGTGGGCGCGCCGAAATAGCCCCAGCCGTCATGTTTGCCATGCAAGCTCCAACGGATGGCCGAACGGGGTGGCATCATTGCATCCTCGCGCCCGATCTGGTGGTCGATGGTAAAGGTCGCGTCGGGAAAGGACGCGCGCAGACCCATCCAGAAACGATCCACCGGGCCAGTGCCGTGACCGGTCTCGCCGCCCGGATATTCGGACTGCACCGCGCGGTCGTATTCCGACGGAATGGCGGCCATGTCCGCGCTCATGATCCGTTCGAGGATGCTGGCGTATTTCACACCCCACGCGTTGTCATTGCCACGTCCCGTGTAAGGCCCCGGCTGCTCCGT
>ERZ1740072.622-NODE-622-length-14044-cov-7.136464_pt1 | contig 14044 bp, 15 predicted proteins | sample MGYA00581733_ERZ1740072 | MGnify/ENA primary metagenome ERZ1740072 (study PRJEB43018, sample SAMN04849741) | marine metagenome | isolation source: floating plastic debris | place: Pacific Ocean | collected 2008-08-30 | study: EMG produced TPA metagenomics assembly...
GTCCAGCAACCTGGTATCTTTGGGTTTTTCGGGGAGGCAATGAAAATTGGATTACAGTTCTGTACTGTTATGGTTTTCGCTCTAAATCACAGAAGTGCATGTACTACCTAGCTTTTCAGCACCTTGACATCATGCCTGTATCATTAGTGCACACATGCCCTAAGCGTGAGCTGTGGCGAAATTAAATGTATTTGAGACGCAAAGTCTGTTTCCAGTGTCAAGTCGCAGCTCATGGTTCTCAGTGTTTTAAATTTAAGCGACCTTTGAATACTCTGAAGACTTGAACAGGGTGTGGTGGTTGTAAACGCCAATAATTAATTGATTAACGTTGACATGAGTGCACAAGTGAAAGCGGATATTTCCTCACCAAAATTCTTATATATTGTACCTTATGAGGCTCATTGGTTAGCTGCTGGCAATCACGGTGGTGAGCTTGTCATGACAAAAGAAAGCAAGTCAGGAGGAGAAAAAACGGAAATTTCTCTCCTACATATTTTGATTAATTGGTTTGAGGTGCAACCAACTGAAACAAAGCATGATGTCTGCTACAGAGTAAATCTAGGGCATGGCTTCTGCTTACACAGATTCCAATTCAAACCAACACTGCCTGCTCTAGCCATCATTGCCATGCTTTGCACTAGAAATGATAAATCTGACTTTCTCTTCTTCTTTTGTTGTAGATAAGAAGAGTAATGATCACAGCAAGACAGGTATGTGTTGTGTCATTTTTTGATTCATATTTTGAGGGAAATTTTGATTTTTTGTAGTGTTTTTTGTTTTTGACTGTGTCCTCAAATATCGAAGCCTACTAATAGATATCATTGGTAATTACACATTTGGATTACATGTGTAGTTGTAATGCTCTATGTTTCTAGGGGAGGAAAGAAATGCCAAGAATTCCACGTCTGCTCAATCACAGAACCAGACAGCCAATCAGAAGGCAGTCAGCACTGCCAGTGACAGTAACATGATGCAACAACAACCCAACCAGGTGTTTGTCTTCTCGACTCAGCTAGCCAACCGGGCAGCAGAGTCTGTATGCTCGCTGACTACAAGTTCCCACAAATCTATAATCTCATACCACCTCGATCAGCCTGACACCAAACAGTTCATCAAGGTGAACTTCGACCTATTGGGAGCAGCCTATAAGCTTTCTTGTGACCTCTCCCCAACTTGAGTTTTACCATCTCTGTGGTGCTACTCATGCAAGCCTGAGTTCAAGACTTAATCTGATAATCAGTAACATTAATCTGTGTCTCTAACAACACCAATAACTAGGTTTTTACAACCGAGCATTACTCATCACTAAATTTGCAATTCTAGTGTTGTAGTTGAGTTCAGATAAAATCAGCAATATTGCGAGTGTTGGTTTTAAAGAAGCACAAAAAATTGTGCTTGGGCGAGAAAAGTCAAAGATAGTAATGGCAAAAAACTGGCTGCGTGCGGTGGTAATGGAGATGCGGTTATGATTTGTGGGAGCTTGTCAGCTCGAAAATGTGGCAATATTGCTGACTGTTTTGTTTGTGGTAAAGAAGCTTAGTTTTAGTTTGTCCCTCTGTAGCTTTGTTTCTTTACTTCTTCATTTCTCCATTTTTTCATTTCCATTTTTTCATCCTTGTCATCTTGATACTGATACAGTTTATGTTGGTCCTTGATATTTTGTTGCAATGAAAGCAAGGTCTGCTTCCAAATTACAAGTTATCTTATGACCATAAATTGAAGAAATTTTGATAATTGAGATGAAAATATGCTTGGCAGTACACATGCTCATCACAATTAGCCAGACAATCATTTCCATGGCTATGGCACCCTGCTTATTAAATCCCCTATGCAGTATGGGTGGTGCAGCTACAAACCATTTAGACACCAGCGCCAACATCAGTTTTTGGCTGCACATTACCCCTGTCAAACCATGCCTCAATTTTAAGATATTAGGTAGTAATTAAAGTGACATTGATTTATTTAACCATTGTTTTGGGATTCTTCCAGCACCATAACATTAAGCTACCGCAACATCTACCACACACAGCGCAAGGAGGAATGCCGCCTACAGTGAGAGGTCCAGGGCCTTATAACAATATGAATGGAGCTGGAAGTCCTAACTATCCACCTAATGGTAACATTCCACCCAATCATCCCTCCTGGAATGGACAGAGACCATCTATGCCAGGCTACAACAATATCAGAACAGATTCTCCTGGTAATTGGGGTCCTGCAGGACCGCCAGGAATGCAACCTCAGGGTCCAGATATATCACATAATATTGTGCCTGATGAAAATTTAACTCCAGAGCAGCTACATCACAGGGAAACACAACGCGCCAGTCTCAAGAAAATACATGAGATGCTTTTAGCTAACAATGATCCGGCAGCTACTGACTATGGCCAGCTAGTGATGGCTCAAGATCGACAAGGCCCTGGGTCAGGTCACGGGCCGGGCCCTGGTCCTGGGCATATGCCGGGAATGCCAGGGCATCCTATGCACCCACATATGGAGGAATTCAACTCATACGGTCCAGGCGGACCACCTATGGGCCCTGGAGGTCCAATGATGGGACCAGGTGGACCAGCAATGGGTCCAGGAATGATGGGACCGGGACATCCAGGACATCCTGCAGGACCACCACATCCACATATGGGCAGTCCCATGGGACCTGGTCCGATGGGAGCACCGCATCCACATATGGGGCCTGGAGGACCAATGCATCCCGGTCATATGGGAGGGCCACACCCTATGGACATGTATCCAGGTGGACCACAGATGATGCATCCTAAACCGCCGCCACCATATCCAGCGCAGATGGGAGCACCCCCTCAGGATCCTCCGCCTACACGAACTACCAAGTCTAAAAAGAGGAAGAGTAGTACTCAATCGTCTGCACCTCAATCACCTATGGGACCATCTCTCAAATCACCAAAGTATCAGCAGGTATGCTTATGAAATCATTATGAACTCATTTTGTTGGTGTTTCCTATTCTTAGAAATAAAACCTGTTTATTGTTAATGTAATTAAATTATGTTAATTCCATCTTCAAATTAATTATTTGAACCAACCTGTCTCATGTAGGTGTTATGAAATTCTCTGATGCTCTTCAGGCTAAGAGAGTAAAGCTGCCTGTGAGGTTTTTATTTCGTCTGATAAAAATTATTAATTGTCCAGCATTCCTTCCCATAACATAAACCCTTTTGTATCAGCTGGACTCATCTTACTTGAAATTAAATTTGCATTCGCTCAAGTAGGTTTTCATAATTGCTGATTTATTTTGTCAAAGCGATTGTTTAACCTGCTGGTTATGCTCTATTTCTCTCAGATACCTCACCATCCATCACCTCTGGCTGCAGGACCGCCAGGAGTTCCACCAGGTATGGGACCTGGATTTCCAATGCCTGGTGATCCCAACATGCCACCAGGGCACGTAGGACCAGGTCCTCATCCAGGAATGTATAAAGTACCACCAGGTGGTATGCCTCCAGTTAATGGAATGCCTCCTCAAGCTCAACAGGGTAATCTTATGCAAGCAGGGCCACCAGAACCATTCCAGGTAACATATCACTTCCACATTGCATGCATTTTGTAGTTGGTTCTTGTGAGAAATTTTCATGTTGTTGGTCCATTTAAATCATTAATTTCGAAAATCCAGTTCTAAGACAGAAAACGCTGGTATAGAAACCAGATTCACTGATTCTGATTCTTAGTCTGAGCATTAATATCTAATGGGTAAAATCGCCTGTCCCGAGTTTGATTCGCTGCTGCCATGATTGTCATTGATAGTATATTGATGTGATAACCTTTTTCCATGCATAACACAAGTTGGTTTTGCTTCACCTGTTTAGGGACATCCAGCAGTATCTAGCTCAGGACACAAACCTCCACCTAGCTATTCTCAATCTACTAAGCGTGGAAGTTTGGAGAGTATGCCAACTCCTCCGCCACAAAAACAATTCTATGGGCCGTTTGAAAACCAAGAATTGACAATAGTGAAACAACCAAATGCTGCTTATCAAGGCCCTCCAGATGGTATAGATCCTAGTATCTATCCTGCAGTACCTTCGCATGCCGCCGGAAGACAACCTATGACTCCAGGCAGCCCTATGGCACGGTCATCGAGTATTAACAATAACATAACCTCTTCATCACTGGTTCATCTAGCCAAAGGTGTAGAACAGATACAACAGACAATGGTAGAGGGTGGACCATTCAGAGAATTGTCTCAACAACCTCCTGGCGGTCAGCCAGGACAACCAGGCATGTTGCCACCTAACAATGGACAAGCACCACCAATGTCATCAGCTCCAGGAATGGCACCTGGGGCTCCAAACGCCATACCATCAAGTAACAGTGGGCCACAGTCTTCTCAGCCTAGTGAAAATAATATATTTGTAAATGCGCACATGACAATAAGCCAAGTAAATATACAAAATGTCAACGCATCACAACAGCGCACAGGCTTTGACAGTCAGGGTAGACCTACTCAAATGCAACAGAATGTTGATGTGACAATGAATACAGGTAACGTACCACCACCCGGTGGGCCTAGCCAGCGGTTCCCTGATGATCCTAACTTCAATCCAAACCAGCAGCCAGGTACCAACCCATCCGTCAAAGTACAAGCCAAAGGTCCCAACACTTTACAGTATCTACCGGTTAGCCAGCAAGCTGCTCTGCCGCCAGCTAATGATCCAATCATACCAAAGCCAACACAACCCAGTATTGACTACGGTAATAGGGGAGATCCATTCCCTCAGCCTATCGGCAACAGAGAAGGTAAACCTCCATCCTCTAAGATAAGTTATTATCCTGATAACTCGAGGTTACCTCCCCCTCCACCACAGAGATTACCTATGTCTGTCAGCGGACCAATGACATCACAAGGTGAGATATTTTGATGTATACAGTAATAATCTTGTAACTTGAGTAATTGTAAAGTTTCTTGATTTGACTGACTTCTGTTCAAAATATTAGTAAATTATGTTATGGAGATCTTCAAACTTCATAAATTTGTATGCATTCTCTTGTTCTTGAATATTATCAAATTAGTGTTGAAGGGGTAGACATGACACAAAAATATCCCGTAAAGCACCCATTAGTACATACCATAAACTAAATATAAAAGTGTTTGTATTGTGCTCTGTTTTTTTAATCAGGTGGTAACAACTCCTTTACACAAATGAAATATTTCTTCATCATTTTGGGAGTAATCTGCTCGGCAAATATAATTAGATGACTCCGATTCCTTTTTGTACAAACGCCCTGTTTATTCTTACAACAGGGAGCTGGAGTTCGTATTTTCAAAACAGCGTTATCTAAGTTGCAGAAATCTCATTGAAGGTTGTTTTGTTATTTATTCCACTCACTATGTTAGGAGTTGGGCTGGTCTGTTAAATTGTGATATGTTCATAACATAGACAATGAGGTCCCTGATTTGCTTAACAGCCATTGTTCTTCCGTTACATTTCAGCACCTGCACCTAATATGGGACAGTTTTCAGCAGCTCCACATAGCGTACCTTCCAGTATGGCTATGCATCCTTCTCCATCACCTCACATGGCACCAGGACCAATGCCAGCTTCTCATCCACCAGGCCACCCCGCACCTCACCCGGGCACGCCACAGTATGGTGGTCACCCACCTGGTCACCCTGCTCCAGGGCCCGGGGGTATGATGCATCCCAGTCATATGTACAGTAGTCCATATGGACCGGGACCTGTGCCTGGTGGTCCTCCACATGAAGTGCCACCTTCTCCTGGTGAGTTTGTGTGTTAAATGGTCAATAATCTAATCTTTAGTAAATACATGTAGCTCATTTTCTCACCACAGAGTTTTTCAGTTGTTTACATTGTAATTTATATTCATGTGGTTGGAGTCGAGTCTTTCATGTCTTTATTAATTTTTGAGCCCATAAGTCTGCCATTACAAGGTTGCTCAGGATGCCAGTTGCGCAAAATGTGGATGTGTTTGGCTGTTAACGAGCATGAATGCTCACATATTGATTGGATTGGGGTACCTCCAAAGTTGTTATTTGGGTGTTGTGTGTCCCAGATTTTAAGGGTCAGAAGCATTGAGATTCATCTTTCGATTTCAGGTATGATGGAGCCGATGCCCTCTCCACAGATGCACCCCAGTCAGCCAATGATGATGGGACATCCAGCACACCATGCATCCGGCCATCCAGGTGCACCCCCTCATCCAGGTATGATGCCACAATCCCCCTCACCGTACGCCCACCCGTCTGGTCCCGACTTCGGGCCACCAATGCATGGAGGTCACCCCGGATTCCCTGGTGATTTCCCACCCGGTGGCCCGGGTCACCCAGCTATGTCGAGGCAGATGTCCCACCCAGGAGCTCATGGCATGCCCCCGCAGCAAATGATGATGTCTCCACAAGGTGGTCCTTATATGAATGGCCCTGCAGGTCCATATATGTAAATAAGGTTGTCCTTACCACCACCTTTATTTATTTTTCACCAGTGAAATTTATTACCAAAATGATACCAAGTATTTTTACCAGTTTTACTACAAAAATAATCTCACATACCTTTTTCCAAAGGAATTCAAACATTCGCTGCTGATGTAAAGTGTAATTTTTGCGTTCACTACTTATTTTCTAAAATTAAAACTGCCAATGACGTTCTCTCTAAACATTATTATTGTACATATCAGTGAAGTCATTATTATACATTTTATGTGTGATTATTATAATTATGTTTTCTTTTTAATTAGGGATCTGTTTGGATATATTGAAACTAGATCTCATACATCATGTGTGGTTTTTGATCCATTCTCATACACGGGGTATAACATTAAATGATGTGAGTTTGGACATATATGTATCTATTACACATTATTTAGGATGTCATAGAACACTGAATTAATGTAAAGCTTTTTACTGTATGCTAACCTTTTCCCCAAATCTATGGTATGATAAGTGTCCCCTCAATACCATCTGTACAGTATTTATGATTATTATGTTATCAAGCTTGCAAATTGTCATTTATCTAATGAAAAGATTGAACTGATCATCATCTGGATGGGTGATCTATTTAAATTGAAATTTTCTAATAGTTTTTTTTGTCTTTGATGCGTAACATAGACATATACATGGTCAACTATGTAGTCTTAGTTCTCAAACTCCAGATGAAGTCGAGCCTGTGCCACAAACTCCACTTCTTTTGCTGTGTGAGCACTTAGGTTATCAACTCTTCATTATTTGCACTCATACAGCATGATCAACATCCTGTGTAACCCACCTTTTGTTTAGCAGGGCAGGATTGTACAATAAATTGTTAATACCAGAAATCAATCTCACCAAATGGAAATGGCACGTGGCATTTTTTCTCACAAATTTTTAAACTGCTGTGACTGTATATCTCTGAAAGTTGTGAGATGTTTCACGATGATTCAGCAACAACAATACATTTTGCTCTTCATACGATGATATTTTTTGTATATTTTCATACATTTTGTAATTGTATAGATTTGTATTGGTATTGTAGAAAACCAGTATTTCCTAGGTGACATTCATGTCCACAAATGCAAGTGACTTCAATTTTACTCCAAATTGTTATTTATATCATTATTGAGAAAACATGAAAAATACATTAACTGTGTACAAAAACTTTATTGTCTCATGAGCTTAATTAAATTACATAAGTACATCTGGGCTTCTCACTGATCGTTGGTAAAAGGTATCCTCTTTAAATGTCAGTTTTTCATCAATAATTTTCGTCGTACCATTCTGCCAACCCCTCTCTCCTGCCAGAATCGAAATGCTCGATGACATCAATTACCAGGGCACTTCATCGTTAGATCAACTCAGTGTTTTGTTTAGACGGTTTGGTCAGTCTGGAATGTGTGTTTTCATTTTCACGTCTTTATCATGCACACACGGGGTGCAGTCTCAACTCTAAAACTGCTGAGTTAAAGTACACCTGCTAAAATACACTCAAAGCTCCAAGTTGTGTTCTCTTGGGAGATCCATCTTGAACATGTCAATGAAACCAAGGAGTTAGAATGACTAACTCCTTGATAAAATTGGCCAAAATTGAGATCCATTGAGATATCTCCTTGATCATAATTACCAGCACATCTTGGAGTTGTCTCTCTATCCAAGAAGTCGGTTTTTCATACTAGACAAATAGATAGAAAACTTTATCCTAGCTTTATCACATCTGGTTACTTCGAAATGACATAATATGCACCTAATGCTCACTCTGTCAACTTCCTATGACGTCACTCTCAACTTTTCCCAAAAAGGATTCACTGCTCATGTCTTGATATGAATGCTGTTATTTAGTGGACATAGCCAGAGATTGTATATCATAGCCATGATGATGTGTCTTTGCTAATCTAGACAGCATTAAGCATAGCCAACAGATCAGGTGAAAATGGATGTTGATAATGATATAGATGGCCAGCTGATGCAGCAGTTCCTATCTATGGGAACCCAGGATAGGGAAGTTCTGGTAAATGAGTTTCAGAAATTGCTGGGAAACCAGCTGAATCCTGCTGCATGCACCTTTTTCTTGGACATGAACAACTGGTAAGTAGGATAGGTGAATGGTAGTCATATTTGTGATGTTTTTCCACTTTCCAGCTGTGTGATTCTGAGCACAGGCATTGGATTGGGGAATTTGGCAATGTTCCGCTGTGCAAAAGATTTGTATCCAACACCAACCATTGGTGTTGGATACACAACTTTTGCACAGTAGGACTAGACTGACTCTCAGTCCACCCCAACCCAACAACATGGACTGAGAGCCAGTCGAGTATACTGTAGAACATTGGCAAATCCTTTAATGCCTGTGATTCTTAGGTTGTGGAGTTGTACAATAATATACATAGATAGTTGCCTTGTCTCTGTTCTAGTTTTGACAATTATGAATCAATCAATTTGGAATAGAATTGCTTGTGTGTGTGTAAAGTATGAATGGGTATTTCAATGGCGTTGGGCACGGGCTGTGGGTTGGAGACGTGTGAAGCATTGGTGTTTCAGCTCCAAAGCAGTGCCTCCCATCTGACAACATCTAATGATAAATTAGTAGGGATAGGCTAAGGCAGTGGTTGCTTAAAGTCTAGGGTCAATGTAGATAGATGGCTACCAAGCTCTTTGGTAGGCCCCTTTCTTCTTTATTCTCACTGTATGGCCCTGTCTGTTAAGTTGCAAGAGCGGGCCTCCATCACTGACTGCCTCAATACCAGACATCTACTATTGCGGGAGGCCTGCTATGTGTGACTGTTTGGTAGTTACGATTGTCCATGGGGAGATGATAGGATAGTGGTAATGACATCTTTATAACAGTGCTGTCATCATGTAAGTTGTGTGGCTGAGTTTTTAGAAATTTACAACCTATAATTTAGCCTAAATTAGGCATCCTCATTACGATTAAAGTAATGGAGCCTTATTCCATAAGTTGTGTGATGATAACTGATTGGTTTCTCTATTCGCAGGAATCTCCAAGCAGCTATCGGATCATATTATGATTTTGAACAGCCATCATCAAGCCCACTGCCCACCATGGGAATGACTTTGGTAAAGGATATCACAATAGGAGACGGGGAATCTGTGAGACCTGGTGTCAACTTCACAAAAACCTGGAGGATTAAAAATACAGGTGATGTGTTAGTTGTAAGCTAATGTGTGCATCGCTCCACCATTTTATGTGCTTTCCGCTACGTGACATATTTAATAACCTACATGATTTTTGAATAATGTCTACCTCTTTCTTGTCTGCAAGTGGAAATGGTTGACATATGTCGTACAGCACACTTATTAACAGAGTTTAGTTGGTATTGTGCACTATGTAACACATGCAGGCCTACCTCTGCAGTCTGCCTGCACACACACAACATGGGAAGAGTCAAAATCTCAGTTCATTTTGGACCGGTCTCTGTTACTGGTATATATCAATCTAAATACGATGATCTGATGTGTCATCATCAGGTTTTCAAATTTTTCATGAAACTTTTATTTAGTCAGTCTATTTTTATTGTACACCACTCCGATAAAAGACATTTTACTCAACCCTCACAGAAAACATTTGAAAAATAACTCTAGATCTTTACTACGTAGGTTAATTTTTCTAACCTTTCTCATATTACAGGTTATATTATAAAGTCTTTATTTCTGACATAGGTGATGGACATTGGCCGCCCGGCTGCTCGTTAAAGTTTATACTGGGTCACCAGCTGGGCTGTACAGAGAGAGTAATGGTTGATGCACTGCCCCCTGGTGGCGAGTGCGATGTGAGCGTACCAATGAATAGTCCTAAAACACCTGGAATGTATCAAGGTCAATGGAGAATGTCCTCACCGACAGGTCCTTTGTTTGGAGGTAATACATGTTGTGGGAACATCACAAAACTGGCCCTCTGGTGCGTAATGTTGGTCAATCAAATTATTCGGATTAATGCCGATAAGTAGGTTCTTTTATTTTGTTTGATGTATATGTTTAGCTAAATTATCAAATGCTAACATCTACCCAGCAAATCCATTTTCCAGCATACTCACCATAATGTTTGTGTATGATACTCCCAATGAAATGAGAGGATGCAAGGAATTGTAGGATGGTACGAACGTCCTCAAAACACAGTCATGAATGATTCCTGTTTGTTCATAACACATAAAAATTAGGCCTCATACCATAGAATTTATGGTCATGTTGTTGGTGCCCATGTGCCAGAAATCAAGAAACAGCCAGATTGGGTGTTTTAGTTGTTATCACTCCCTTGCCTGAAGTGTACTAGCAATGAATGATGTTTGTGAACGATTCCAATAGTTTTTAATGCCAATGTAAGGGAAGTGGCCCAGCTCAGATGTTCATATGACAATATTGATTGTGTTTGAATTCGTCTGTTCACATGTTTGGGCCAGTGATTATTTCAGATCACTCAAAGTTAACTTAATTTAAAGGACCTGCACTTCCCTATTTCTTGATCACAATATGAATCATTTTGCGTTGATTTCTTCTAAATATTGGAGGGACCCACCAATTTAGGCTATTATTAAAAGCTAATGGTCGGTTTATGCTGAGGTTAAGTTGCTTAGTTGGAAGTAGTGCACTGATGACAGCAGCTCCAGTATGGGTAAAGGAAGTGGATCTCTTTAGTATTGTAATATGACTAACTCTCTCTTCATGATCTTCTAGAGCTTTAGTGAATCGAGCAGATGAGCTCACAATGCTCTTACTTGGGTACCCATGGAGGTGCCATTTTGGCACAACATTGTGGTTAATCTCGAGAGTACAATGCAAGCTTTATCTTTTGTCTTTTTGGGCACAAATACTGTTTAATTTGAATGTTCTAGATATTGGGTCATACAAGATGGCCTGTGACCCAACTGGTGCCAGTACATTTGTTTCAGTTCTTGGTTTGTAGATACAATCTGGGTGATTTTACAAGTATCAGAAGATGGTCTGCTGGATATTACGCAAGAAATGTCTAAATTTGGCTCGGACTTGGGTAGCCCTAGGCCTAAGAACATGGACTCTGACTCTCAACCATATAATCCTTTTAATTCTCCGACTAGGACTTCTGTAAACATTGATTCACATACACACACTATGCAAAGCACTGCCCCACTAAGTAATTCACTGACCAGTAATAGTGTAGTGGCAGCCAATGGGACAGTTTATAACTCGAGTTCGGATAATACCGCAGCTATAGTAGCAGGGATGTCAAATACTGCCTCATCAGTGATACCACTACCTGATGGAGCTTCTCGGACACTCACATTTCCTCCGATGGTAAGCTGTAACGTCCTCATGCTTGTCTCCAGGGCTGTCTCCAGTTGGGACGGAGACCCCCAATGAAACTGGCTAAAAATGATGTTCTGCCCCAAGGTTTTCCAATTTCTTCTTTACGTGGATATCACAAGCAAGTATATATGCTCCGCCCCTCAGTCCTTCCCATGAGTTCAAGTCCTGGAGACATCCCTGCTTGTCTCCTTGTATGTAACAGATTAGGCTACTCATCATTTATTTGCAGAGTATCGTTGCCAAACAAAAAATTGAACGACCTTTTTGATTCAATCCTCATAAGGCGGTATCACACTAAAAAATATTTTCTCAGAATTTTTTCGTATAAAGATTTGATGGTCAAAATTACCAAAACTAGTTGTTCAGGTCAGTTCACTTTACCTAGGAATATTCCGAGAGTTCACATAAGGAGAACAAGTTTTTTTACAATACAGGCGTTTTGGGAAAGTGCTGTGGGAATTCCTGTAAAGCTCATATAAAGCTGGCTATGTTAGTGCTAGGTGTGTTGATGAAACTTACCTTCAATTTCATGGGCTTCGTTCTGGCATTTGCTTTGGCTGGCATTTCTACATATTGGCCTCGTAAAAGCCAGTCGGATGGCCTGAATCCTCACTACAATCATATGCAGCTGGTCAAAGTTGTCTTCACAACCATAATCAAACAAACTTATCCTGGTACATCATGTTCTTGGCATGAAAATTGCTTTCAATTCGCTACGACATCACTGCATACGAAAATTTCTACTTTACTTCTAGCATCATCAATATGCGGTAACATGGGTAGAACCCAGGTAACTAAGTTATGAACAGACTAGCGTTTACTTGGTCTGCATGTCATTCTGTGGAGACTAAAACCCTACTCAAATTTACAATTTTGCCTCCTCAAATTCCCTTTTTACCAGCTCTGAAGTCTGAAGCATGATAATTGATCAAACTGGATATCTATCAAAAAAACTTTTAGGAGAATTGACTACTAACAAGATTAAAGATTGGTAAGGTTTAGGCAGCAAAATTGGTGCCCCAAATAGATCTCTATCAACTTCTGCCGTTGATTCTGCGTGCCTCATCAGGAATTTTGCAAACAATCCATGTAACACAATACCCTCCTTGGGAAGACAACTCCATCCTCATGGCCACACTTATTGAGCATTTAATCCTACCCTATGTTATTCATATTTGTAAATGAGTTTCCTTGCCATTTTGAAGTTTTCTTGATGATAACAAAAGTGATGAACTCAATAAAAAAATAAGCGTCTTATAAATTACTTGTGTAAAATCTATCTGCTCTCAGGTGCTTACAGTAGCAGGCATATGTCCATGTATTGTAAAAAATCAGCAGGCCTACCCTGGAGAAAAAATGACCCAATGACCGATGCTGAAAAACTACGAGCAGCACCGGAATTAGAATGTTTGACGATTGGTCTAAAACAGCGTTAAGAAAATGTTGCATAACGTTCTTAGCGTACCAAAAAAGCCGAAATTAGAACCAAAAACACAAATTTTTAACTGCTGGCGACATCTCGAATAATAATTATTTATTTGTCGGCAGCGTGATTGTTTGGTCATTTTTGCTCCGTGGTGCCGATATAGAGTTGCTTGTAAGATACTGTTAGCGTTATGAGTATACTCTGGGATGACGTCATTACCTTTCTTTATCATTTTGTAGGAAGATGAAGAAATGCAATAGCTACATGTATGTATAGAGAAAATTATCCTGGTGGGCGGCTTTCAACAATTCATCATCATATTCCTCTCAATGAAGACCTGGCATCGCATCATAACTTCAAGGCCATAAATGTTTTAAAAGAATAATAAAACTTTGGAAAACATGTGTACATGTGTGATGGTACTCAAAGTACCTTTGAGACTACAAGGTAATACAGAGTGACATTTTTAAAATGGGTCCGCTTATCAACCCAAGCTTATTTTTATCAGTCAGAAAGTATAATAAATCATATCATTTGGCAAATATCTGATTCTGTACATTTAATGTCCTTTTTGTTTCCTTATAAGAAGGAATGTGTATTGTTCTGCTGTTGCTCCATGCTTTCAGCTCTGCTGAATTTTAGAGTACTATGCTTGAGGTTGGAACAAACCGAGAAAATCAATGAAGGGTTGGATTTATCGGGTAAGTAAGCTGAAAGAACCTGACGTGAATTGGCAATAGTCAGTTTTCTTAGGGAATATGTCGAGTGGTAGCCAAGCAATCGATCGAGCAGCCATTTTCATAACTCCTCACCGCAAAGTATTTGCGCTCATACAGAAAATGGCACCATGAATGTGGAATAAACA
>ERZ1740072.623-NODE-623-length-14029-cov-7.823243_pt1 | contig 14029 bp, 6 predicted proteins | sample MGYA00581733_ERZ1740072 | MGnify/ENA primary metagenome ERZ1740072 (study PRJEB43018, sample SAMN04849741) | marine metagenome | isolation source: floating plastic debris | place: Pacific Ocean | collected 2008-08-30 | study: EMG produced TPA metagenomics assembly...
TTTAGATAACTATGGAATTGTGTGATGAAAATCTGGGAAAAATTAATTAATCCGTTAAATTAAGTGGTTAGTCAGCAAAAATCGAATGCGTAAGAAATGTGAATTGACAGAAAATGTGATTGATGTTACATATTAAAAAGGCTTAAAATAGATTTTTAGATTTTGGGTGGTCTTGGGTTTCTCAGCCAATGGTTGTGGACTACTTCTACACTTTTGGAGTCTAGTTGGGAAACATGATGGAATGGGTGTGGTTTTATCTCCATGGGTGAGGCAGTATACTGCTGGTAGGTTCGGTTTGAGCACTACCTACACTGGTTTCAAATCTTTATCCAGACTCTTTCGAAACACTGAATTTTTTAGGGAGTACAAAACCTGCAATGACCTTGCCTTTTGCAATGTCGAGTTACTGTTGTTGAATGGTAAATTGTTGTGGCATTTTAAAATACAGCATCAGTTATGATCGATATTTGTGATGCAATCCAACTTTGACCTCAAAACTAGAAAAAGAGTGAAAAGGCAAAACTCTCCGGGAAGTTCTTAGTATTACGTTAATGGATTAAAATAGAAATCTTGTGGTATTAAAATGCAAATACTCTTCTTAAGAGTCTGGATATGGCAAAAACATTGTTACTGGAGGAAGTATTCAAGTGTCTCTGATGGCTATGCCGAGTCTGATCCACTCACTCGTATATTCCATGGTGAAAAGAATGGTCGTAATTAAAACGCTATGAAACTGTTACATCATAAATAAAAAGCAATGTTTTTTGTTTATTTTTGTGAACAGTATTTTTGTATAACAAGTCCCCTTTGTTTGACTGAATTATCCCCAGATAAAAATTAAACAAGAATTTATTGCTAAATTTATTAGTGCCATAATAGTAATGTTAAATAGTCCATGACACATATTTGTATTCTATCATCAGTGTGTTATACGGAGGGCATCAGCACCATATGTGATATATGTATTACCTACATCAACGCGCTTCTAGTGTTATCTCCTCCAAATCAGTGTGAATTCTCTGAGCATGGAGCCATTAAGTTTGCTACTATAGCTACCATGCGATACGAATCTCCATCCCGCTGATAAATGGTTAGATGAAAGGTTAATTCAACCTCCAAAGTAGTGTGAATACTGTCCTTCATGGTGGTAATAATCGCTGATAGGAAACGCCTTTGCGACTCGACATCCGATCTTACAAACGATAAAACCCTCCCTTCCCATCTCCAAAGTCATCAAATTGTGATCATGGCTGTCTTTATCAGCTAAATCATTTTGCTGCCTTTGCTGCTTCAGGAAAAGAAAATGTGTTTCCTGATGATTGGACACATTTGCGACAAACCTACTCCGCAAAGCGTGGATACTTTGGCCTACTGAATCAAAAAACTGTTTTATCCTCAGGAAATGAAATGAGTTTGGAAAGATTTTCGACTTGCCTAATACATCACGAAATCTCAGACCCAACAGTAGATTATCTGGTTGAAAAGGGAAATCCTATGTTGTAAATCTAGGTGTAGGTAGCAGTTCTCTAATGTCTCTAGTCTCGCCAATTAGGAGACCAATAAATCTGCTTATTAACGCTATTAATAAGACTAAAGCGCCATTTAAAATATTTCTTCTTCTCGGAATAGCTCAATTGCCACTGTCTTTTTTGTTTGGGGTTTGCCAAGAGTTTAAGACGACATTTTTTTTCTCACATGTGGTTTGTGACAGGTAGGGACTTAAATGATTGGTTAGGTATGTATTATTACCCGTATGCCTCATAACTATCAAGAAAGAAAGAGAGAGTTCAGACTCCAAACAAAAGCTGTGCACGCCGCGGTGTGTGGTGTGATTACTCTGATAATCTGCCAGTACAATCGCGATGCTATCATCTGTGAACGAATTATGTATTCTTCAATAATACTATTAAAACAATTATGAGATTAAATAACTGTGTAAATAGTTTCTAATGGAAACCCGTGAATCACCATGGTTTTCGGTGTTATGCGTGAGGTCTATCTTTGTTTTCAATCTACCATTTCCGAGTTAACATCAAATTTTTGAAGCTAAACAGTGAGAGCTATTACATGAAAGTGACTCATGACATTTAACATATCACACTAACCGATCCGTTATTTTGTTGGATCTTTATCAAAAAGTTTATTCCATTGTTTTAGAAGAGGATGAACAATATCCTCATTGCAACAGTGTAAGCACTAAAAGATAAATAAAAAACAGTGGAAAAGCTGAAATGTTGTATGCGAGGCGCTGTGGCAGTGGACTCCAATAGCAAATAATTGGCCGGTTACAAGCTGACTATGTTAACAATAGATTTTTGGATAGTTTTACAAGGTGTTAATAGTATGAAGTCATACATAACACTGGAATAACCACAATAGTGGGGATTGCAACCGATGCTGCAGAATTATACAGAGTTTTTGTAACATTGCAACTCACACCTAATTGGTATCTGTCTTCTGCGATCTATCTGTGCTGACAAAGCAATGTACTTCTTTACATATGCACCAAACTTGGTCCCACTCTAGTAGGTTGTATACACTCTACAGACACATACTGCTGCAGACAACACAACATGTATCTGTTTTAGTGATCCATAATCCACGCTCTAATGAGTCTTTGTCAAAAAAACTACATTCTTGAAACATTTTAAGCCATGATGCAAGCATGTCAGTTTTATAATCTTTTTTCTACATAGGTATCAACCACCCATCATGTGACAAATTTTAGGCTCCACGGGGTAAAAAAGTTAAATGCTGACATAGGAAAATAGGGATTACAGAAATTAGATACAGGACATGTCAACTCTAATAAGTCTAACGATTGCTGGCACAGACATCACGGATAAATTATGTAACATTATTTTCTACGAGATTACAAGTACATTATGCAATGCAGTACATGTATAGAGTTTCCATGTACCGGTACGGTTTCAAAAAAAGATCCTGCTTATACTACCTGTGCAGAGTTTTGTACTACATGTAACTACAATATGTTGTGTTGTTGTCTGCACATAATTATTGTTTAGAACGTTGTCAGCAATTTCAAATTTTGTGTTGTAGATAATTTGGTTCTGGAGAGCACTGCGGGCGTTTGACCAGGGAGAACGAGCCAGGTTCCTGCAGTTTGTTACTGGCACCTCCAAGGTGCCTCTACAAGGATTCGCCTACTTGGAGGGAATGAACGGTACACAGAAATTCCAGATACACCGAGACGATAGGTCTACTGACCGATTACCATGTGCTCATACGTGGTAAGTACTTAATCCATGGATATACGGAGGAGATGTTGAGGTCAGGCGATGGTGTGAGGCTGGTATGGTCAACCTGGTGTCCTTGCTTGAAACGTTTTATACTGATGCTTTAATAAAATTCTGATAGCTGAGTATCCAAATATACCAATAAGCCCAAAATTGTTGCACGTAATTGGTTTGCAAATGCTGTCACGAAGTCATAATTGCCAACCCTGTTGCTTAAGGTGCTCTTGCTGATGCAAATATATACATGCCTTAGTTTGATAACCAGAAACAAGGAAAAAAATCTATTTGGAATGAGATTAGCTTGTGCTGGTGGTCATCAAAAATGATTATTATTAGTAAGGACTTAATGTTATTAATCAGATTTAAGAATTGTTCATCAAAAAATATCAGGAGACATGAAGCTCTGTTTGGAATCATTTGTGGATCCATCATTTTAATCCTTCTCTATGTGACGTACTTACCACCTTTGCCAATTCATTGGTCACTCTCACCAATGAACTTCAATGAAGTGCATTGCTCTCACCATCTAAAACTAAAACTGATTTCGTATTAAAATGTGGAATTGTGGGAATATTGTTAAAACATAAGGGGGTTGCTAGTTAACTACAAAATAGATTATTATTATTTGGGAAAATACTTTTTTTTAAACTATTGTATTCAATGGCTTGGGCTTCTAAAAGAGTTTGTGGACCATCATATGCTCCGCTACTAACTGAAGTCTAGTTTTATGTGTGAACCTTCGCTAAGATGAAATCTTTTCTTCCCTATCAAACCAGGTACGGAGTATTTCTGAGTCATCCTTGTTTGATACTGAATCACCACAAGGTGAAAATAGGGGACACTCACTCAAATCCATTTACTGAAATTAATAGATTTTTATCATATAACCATAGGAAGCATTGCCTTGAATATCATTAACTGCTGTCCACTATCTTTGCCCTGCATATACCACCCTACTTTCTTCTCACACCCTAAATATATCCACATCTATTCCTGAATTTCAACATTAAATCCAAGCATTAATCTTGATTTGTGTTGTTGAATGAATTATGGGTATTGTGTCAGTGTGTAATAAATCTGTCGATGATGGCTGGTCGTGGTTGTGGTTACGTTGATAGCCTCGTTCTGTTGAGGGTGTTCCTCATGCAGGGGCTGTCACGGTCGGTACCCATGTCACCTGGTTGTGACTGTCAAGAGATTATGAAATGTGTGGAATATTTGTGTGGCCAACTGCAGCTCCTCCTATATGTATCTCGTCCACCATGCTTCAATTTCATCGGTTACATTTTATCTCTCACACTTTTCACTTGTCAGCCAATTCTTGATTATCCCAATGGTCTCAATGAATCAAATATAAAATAGAGTCCCTATCTCTATATTTATTATCGGAAATCGTTAGCCTATGGATTTTGTTGTTCTGGGCATCTCATGTTTGCGTATGAATTGTTTTGTTTGTCATTCTTAGATGGGAACAAAATTTAATTTTACTTCATGAACAATATGCCTGTATGAAAATATTTCTAGAAACAACAGCGGTGCCAAAAACTGACCATCCACATGATCCAAGAAACACTTGTCCAACAAAAGCTCCCGGACCCCATGAAATAATTTATGACAGTATTTCACCAGCGATATCAATTTCGGAGATTTGTTTATTTTGCAAGTCGTTTAATTTGTATTCTTTCCTTCTACTTTTAGCTTTAACCAGCTGGATCTGCCAGCCTACGAGACGTACGATAAACTGAAGAAGATGCTACTGCTGGTCATAAACGAATGCTCAGAAGGATTTGGACTTGCCTAAGACACTATGACTTCTCAACTCTAGCACTAACAGTCCCACAACTCACTAGCTATATTTTTGTTCACAAATGGCGGCAAAAGTTACACGGCTGCCTTTGCTCCAGCTTACAAGAATCTATAACTAAAATCTGGTGACATTATTTTTGCACTAGCACCAAAGACACCTTACTGATAGCCCTTAACATAACGTCTATTTGTTACATTGCTTTCTGGAACCATTATCTCATAAACAAAATTCATTTTTCTATAAATGATAAATATGTGTATACACTATATGTTACACACGAGGCGGCTAATATGTGCTATTATGAGAAACCCCAACTATTATTTTCTTCTTGTCTAATATAAGCCATACCAGAGGAAGAGGAAAAAAGTGTTAATTCTAGCCCTCATTTCGATATCCTGTAATTAAACTGTGTTTTAGCATAATGAGGAAAAATAAAGAATCCTGTTGTCATTCAATAAATTATGTTGTATTGTAAGGCAGCAGCAAAACATAAATTATAAATAGTAAAGGAGAACTAGTTCCAAAAAAAAAACATTTTTACACAAATATAACTATCCATCAAAAATGAGATGGGGGAAAAGAGAAAACAAGATATGGACTCGAAGAACAAAAACGAGGTTTGTTTTATAGTAATGAAAATGACTACTGGGAGGTCTGCAAATATGACAAGATGTAAAATTGCAAAGCTTGAATAAATATTTTCCACACTATTCATAGCTCTTAAACTATTACACAACAGTAATAATCCATAATGATTGAAACTAAATCCTACTACTGGTGTGTCATGGAGTTGTGCAAATTTATAAATTAAATGATAATCTGAGATCAACTAAGATAACTTGCAATCACATAAAAATATTATTTGGATGAACAATTTACAACAAATTTCGATAATTATAACTCTGCTGTTCTTTGGTTTGAATTTACTATTCAAAATAAAAAATATACAATTTCACAATAGACATCAATGCACCTCATGGCCTCAAAATTTACTCGTGGGGCCAGAGCATAGGAAATCTTTAATAGGTTTGTCAATTATGGAGTCATCCTTCAAAAGTACGGGCGATGTTGGTCGCTTTTTATTGGATATCCACTTTTGGACTGCTGCTTTGTAAAAAGCTATGTGTGTGTAAACTTGTCCGAGGTCATTACGTGTTCTTAGAGATTGTACACTGCACCACAAAACGGTCCTCAGTACTATCAATGGTACGTCGTCATGTGTTTGTTTGTGTGGGCTTATCACTGCAGTTGAACTATTACGAGAGGTATATGCGGCTTTTTATCTCCCCCTGCAACTCATTCACCATGACTCGATAGGTTGTGGATGATGAGGCATGCCATTATAACCAGAAACTCGCGAAAAGTTGCTCTCTTGTATGGATGGTATCATGTTTTCTGGACTAGTCTGTCCCATCACATCGGTGATAAAGCCATTTTCCCTCATGCCTGCAATACAGAATGGTTAAATATTAAACAAATGAAGCATAAATGTATAAGAGCGTTTGACCAGGCCTCTAAACCATAGTGGTGTCAGATAAATTAGAGCGCCGTTTGTGACAAAACCTCGATGGACCAAGTACCCTTCCTTTCTAACTACAAACATGAAATGCTCGCATTCGCTGGCGTTTAAGTCCTTTGTAAAAGCGGATAATTGTGAACATCAACATAACATCCACACTTCCTCTTCTAATCGATGAAATGTTGAGGAAACTAAAGTTAATGCTGCCAGTATCTGCGCTGGATGACTAACCTATGCACTCAATTGTATATCTCGTTTTCCCAGAGGACTCAATCAATATACTTGAGGTAACACACTTTTTTTGTTTCTGACTTTATTTAAGCTTTTATAACACTATGATACGAACGAAAACTTGAATATGAAAAGTCGTTCGAAAGCCCCTCAGACATGTCTGATTTTTCTCCCTCGCAAAGCAATGCTAAACATCCCGGTGCTCTTGCCACCTGTTTTCACTGGAATAATTCAATACCATCCATCCTTGGCCAGACTCAATAATGAATTCAGCTTCAAAGGGTTCATCTTTGGCATATAGACCGAGCAATTTTTCAGTTTTTGATCCACATTTACATAACTATTTTGACGTGCACATCATGTTTTTGAATAAAAATGCAATTAGAACCTCATATTCTGTATATAAACATATCTCATGTCAGTCTGGGGATATTGAGGAATTTCTTAAGGAAAACCTCCGTGACAACGTTATTTTTTACTGTTTTTTATAGTTTTTATTGTATATTATTGAGGTCTTGTAAGGATAACTTCCCAATACAAAAGACAATTATTAATGGACAGTCATTTACCTTGATGAGTGATCTGAGCCATCTCCATGTTGCTGTTGCCATTTAGAAATGCATCACTGGTTGGCGGTTGGCTGTTGTAAAAGTCTGGAGCGAATTGAGGTGGATATAATCCTCCGTAATAACCTTCCTGTTCTGTTAAAGTGAAAGAGAAATTAATTACTCTACAATGGTGTAACACACTTACTCGGATAGATATATATGAGAGCTATTAAATTGTCGTAATAATATTGTATTAGCTAGATAATTCATGTTTTCTGCAGTTTAATGTCAGTAGCTTAGCAGATATTATTGCCAGAATTGCTTGGGCTTCAGGATGTGATAAATCAACGCCAACCGAAATTGGGTTGTGTTACATAGTAAATGTGTCAGGTGAACTGGATATGTTCCTCAATCTAGTTAGCTTTAATAGACACTAGTAACGGCTTGAGGTTCGGAGAGACCAGGTCTTGATTTTATTCTGACTTAAATAAGGTATCGTCATGTCTGGTCAATGATACCTGCTACCTAATTTAGTGTGAAATGTATACATTTAATTTGTATACTAATTAATTGAGTGAGCCGGGCATGATTAAGCCTTTCTGGCACCAGCAGTAATTTGTTCTGGGGGAAGTGACTTTATATTTCAACCGCCAATGGGTCAGCATACTGATATTATTACACGCCTTGCTGTAACCATGGGCCAACGCACAATAATGTCCATAACAATTCCCAAAAATTGTATGGGAGTAGCGAAGTCAATAGTCATGTCAATGTTTGATTTTATAAGGACAGTTATCTGATCAACCCATACAGCTTACAATATTTGTAGTGGTTTGTATTGACTTGATGAGCGACAACATTTTAATGTGATAGAATTGTTCATGGCAATTGTGGAAGTTTTATCAGAGTTTGCAATCTCCTCCGCTATTCAGTCTAACTTTATGTCATGCACAGTATTATCTATCCAGAGTGTGATTGAAAGAAAACGGAGACCAATCTGAGTCTTGGAATCTTTTGTGCAGGCATCGTTTTGATTCACAAAGCTAACAAAACATCTTGAGTATGTTGTTCAATTGGCACCGTCATGTCAAGAATGGCGTACAAAAGAAAATTCCATTTTATTGAGTTGATGTACTGAATCCAAACCTGAGATGATTTAAAATGCTTGAACACATTTGACCATCAACTTTTGTCTTGATTTGCTTTTATTATGGAAAAGTAAACAATCCAGAACTGTATTCCATTGAAAATAAAACATAGTAAGGACAAATGTAAGCTTTTCTCTCAGATTTCTTTCTATGGATCAACCGTGTTTGCTCAAGACCTAGAATGATGTGGCCAGGCCTCGTCTAACGTGAATTTTCACAAAACCAGTGTTGAAACATGACTACCTGGCGGCTGGACCATCAATACAGTGGTCTATTCAGCTTTTGCTTATGGTAACAAAATTTGTTTGGACTATTTTAAAGTCCCTCGACTTTCACTCACAATATTTAGCTACCAGTTTTGGAGCGGTTAATCCCGAACGATTAAAGTATCAAGTAGTCATCTGACCTCTTTTAAACACTGTGTTCAACCTGTGGCGAAGGCTTTTATAACAATGTGTGAATAAGGAATTGATTGCTGAAGATCATTGTTTGGTTCACTCGCCTATCTACGCTTCTTCTCAAATTACTGTGAAAGTTTTAGGAGTATCCATTCTGTTGTGGTTTGCTAAGTATGGTTAGAAATGGTTTACTGTTAGGGCGTAGGAGTAAATTGGGGGAGAATTCCATGAGAATTTTAGACTCATTTAGATGTTTTTAGATTTGTACAAAAATGTATGTAAAATATTTTTAAGGCCTATGCAAGTAAAAGAAATTGTAATACTCATTTTATTTATGATGTGGTAATTGGTTAAATAAATTTCTCTGGCACACTTCAACGATTGTAATTAGGCCCAATTATCTTTGATAATATCTTGGCCTGTGTGATGAAAAGCAAGCTCTAATTTTGGCTTGTCAATAGGCTGTCCAATCTCAAAGTAAATTACTTTTGTTTAGCAATTTGTAATTATGATTTTGATTGCCTATCACTCCAATATTAGCACGGAGAAGTGCATGGATAATCCAGCTGCTCATTTATGCTCCAACTGGGGTGTTACAAAAAACGGTTTTTTTCGTTTTGAAGGTCTTAAAAATAAGTTTCTTACCTGGTGGATAAAATCCGTATGGAGGAGGCATATCTGGACTATCATCCATACCATGAGAACTCCTCATTCTTCGAGATCCTCTTCCGAAAAACGGCCTCCGAGAGCCCATACTGTTCATTTGTTTCAACCTTCGCTCCTTAGAACGACGATTTTGGAACCAAACCTAAAAGCATAGCCAATGATAATTTAAGAAAAAAATAATTAAAGAACCATAATTTTTTTATTGCTAATCATTTTGATTCAAATAATCATTGGTTGGTGGTGGACTATTCAGCTTAAGGTCCTGAAACTTTATGTTGTAAGCGTACCTGAATCACTCTCATGTTGAGTCCGGTTTCAGCGGCTAGTTGCTCTCTGATATGTCGAGTAGGCTTGGGTGTTGCTGCGAAGGCTGATTTGAGGATTTCCAGTTGTTTAGCCTTGATTGTCGTACGTGGCCCTCGTCGCTTGTTACCATTGACATCATCGAGTGAATTGTTCTCTTCCTTGTCACTACTTGAGCCATTGCAGTTCATAATATCATGGTTATTGTTATTATTGTGTAAGTCGCCATCTTTGAGACTGTCTTCTGTATGCGGTGATGTGATGAGGTCACCATCGAAACTTGTCTCTTTATCGGAGTTGTCTCCCTGATCTGATATTCCTTCCATTGTCTCGTTCTCAAATGCCGAGTCTTCTACATCTTCTGTGTCAGATCCTGAAATTAATAAATTACTTGCAATAATTATACAAAATTAAATTTTTGTTTTTATTATAGTTTATAGAAACTTTTGATTTCAGCCAGTCAAACTCACATTATTTTTGTTATTGAAACCTGTAGAGTGAGCTTAAATCTAGCAAAACTAACTAACAGGAGGCCTACAATTTTTGTTGAGCATTGATCTGATGGGCATAGTGATAGCACACTTTGGTATTTGATGAGACTCAAAGACAAATAAAATAACCAAATACTTGTGAATTGATACAAAACGGTGCTCAAATAACTGTGGATTATAGTTTTTTGATCAGTTACACTGTTATACAAACAAGAACTATTGGATTATCTGTTTTTTCTTCTATATCAGTCACTTGAGGAAGGAGTTAAAATGTGGCAAATGATTAAATATTTATCTAGCATCACACCAAAACGATTCAGTGTAAACAGGATGAGTGAGATACTGTTGCTTTATTTCAATATTTAATCTCAACACAGACATATACAGGCATAGTACTGGGGTTACGCATGCCACGATTTATAAACTGTAATCCTCTTATATTTACTTGTGTGACTTTTACGAGGTGGGTAGCTGCAAATCTCTGAAGCAATCGAGACCGCATGTCACTACACTGGAGTGAGGTCAGATTTACTCAAAAACTCGGTTTGCTGGACAAAATGTTAGTTTTGCTGGCGCACATTGCCAAGGTGTACAATTACCAACAAGGGAAGTGTCAAGTACCACTCAACAGCATATGCTACTTCCGAATGCTATTCAATAAACCAGACTCCCTAACACACACAAACCGATCGCTTCAACCTTAGATGGACATCGAATTGCCCATTTTCACTGAATTTTTACAGTTCTTTAAGATAAAAACTGTTAAAGCAACATCTTCTGAGTCATCTTAGAAATTATGGATATTAACGATGACATTGTGCTGTAATAACTCACTGCTGAATGTGGAAATTTATAATCTCATAATCACTTTTAATCCATCAAACAGTAAACTAACCACCAGGAAAAAAACTAGCAGAAATGTGCTATCACACCTCCTATTCTCCCAGAATAATTTTGCCAAATCACTTGCCAAGTCTCCAAACAATTTTTTATAAAATAGGAAATCTTACCGTCTTTGTGCTTGCTGTTGAGATAGTCTGCTTTACACAGAAATTTGTGATCAGGTAGAATATACAGTTCCTCTCCGGTCGATAGCTGCTTTTGACAGGTGATACACACAAAACATTTAAGATGGTACACTTGGTCTTTGGCTTTGCGTACTAATTCGTTGGGTGATATTCCATCATTGCATCCACCACATTTGGTTCCATAATGTCTACAAAGAATCACGTAATCATACAGGTTAAAATAATAATATTGTAGTATTTTTATTGCCAATCTGTTGTATTGTGTAACGTTGCAAGGAGCGTTCATTATAACTGTGATAACTGCTAAAATTTACGGAGGGGTTTTACATATCAAAGAAAAATGTGTGGACAACACTGTTTGCTGAGGTTGGGTTTTATTCATGAAGCATCTCTTTGTAAATGAATGAAACATTTTCTTGTCTCAGGCCTTACTGGTTTTGTAAATAAAAAACTGTCTCTAAATATCCACAGACCTTTTATGCTGATGTCCTGTGTCATGCTTTTTAACATAACAAAAAAATTTAAGCTGAATGAACAAGAAAACATAGGCCTTTGTTTAAGATTTCTTTATATTCCACATTTACACTGCTTTAATACAGCTTAAATGTTAGTATTTTAGACTATTGCCTATCCGTTCAAAAACAGTTGCTGAACATAAACAAACAAGCAACAAGCCGTTAGCATTCCTTTAGTCACGATAGCACCTGAGATTTCTTTTATAAAAAACTGAGCAATGGCTGCACCAAGATCGCTAGAAATTCACTGAGTAATTGTTTGTGTTATTGGTGAAGATTTGTGTTTTGGTGCATTGAGTTCAGTGTGTTTGTAAAATTTAAGAACCATGTGCATTCCGGTCTCCACTTTTTGATTCATTTCACATCTATAGCTGTTGGCACTTTTGTCATGCAGGTGTACTTTGCGTCCTGCTGTCAAATTTGACAAAATTTAACATTGTAAAAGTCGGAGATGTAACCAATATAAAAATTCTGACATCTCTGTTTCCTTGGGTTACAACATTGAAATATTCGGTCATTGTCGGCATTTTGGCCTTGCTGGGTAAAACTTTTCTTTCATGTCTAAAGCTGTTTGTCATCTTATGCCAAAGAACAGCTTGTCTCCATGGTGGTATAGAAATTTGTGTGATAGGATTTGAAGATCATTTGAAATATTATGGCAGCTAAGCCGTGCAATGCTGCGAAGCAGTGAGTTCACTTCTTTTTATATTACATAGAGTGATACTGATCCTTTTCTTAGGATGTGTAAGATTTTCATATAAATGTGCCTTTCACAGAATGAGACAAAGACTCAAAAAATTATCATAGATGAACCGTGAGAAATTTCTCAACTTTTCAACGCTAATAACTTGTAAAATGCAGACTCAGATTAAAGAAGGAACAATAAAGCTCTAGTCTTGAGCTTCTGTATCACCCTAGTACAAAAGATCTTTGCAGAATGGTGTGTCATTGTGTGTCTCTTATTCGCTGAGCTGAAAACTGTGAAGATTTACGCCATTATTATTTGTGTAGCTTTTTTGGTTAATGAAGGTAACAAAGCAAGTAATTTATTAATAGTTGTAACATTATGGGAAAACCTGGTTGTTGCCAATTTTCCAATCGCTGAATTAGGCCAATTATGGCACTAGAGGGATAAGGTAAGACACGCAAATTTAAGTGCTCAAAGACGGTCTGAGTTTTTGTTGAGCAGTGTTGAGAAAAAGCCTTCAACAGTTTTTGGGGCTACATAATAGCGTAATAGGGTTATGCTTGTGTTCAAGGGACCTACACCACACCAGCATTTAAAGCATGCATGCATGTCAATTTTGTCAGTCGGTTGAATGGAAATCCTGGTTAGTATGGTGACCACAAGTGAAAGCACATACCATGCTGGTACATAGTAATGCAAAGTCGTGAATTGGTAAGCTAAATTTTTTATAGACCGTTTTTAAAATTCATCTTTACTCGTTGATTGAGTCCCTGGGCAGTCAATCGCTGGATTTGTAAACAATGGCAGCATGCATCATCAGGTTGATGTTTATGTGTGTATTGTTTTATTTCGCTATGAATGAAGCATGTTGTATAATAGTTTTTTCATTTCAATGCCCATGAAAACAAAACTTGGGCGTCTAAAAGCGCAATTATATAGGCTACCAAATTTCATGTATGGAATGCTGTCAACACAATAGCTTGATGTTTAGCATTATCAAGTTTCGTTTTCATAAACAAGGGTCTCTAATATGCCTCCAATATTTTTTGCAACCAAGACAGCTTTATTTGTTGCACCCCTTATATAAAAATATTATAACTGTTTGGTTTTCGCCAATTTTTCTGCAGTGTCTTCGACATCGAGAAACTCATTGGTTTAGGAAACCGTATGCCTGTGTCATTCCTTAAGGCCTTACCTGACCACAACCTGGTGAGTGCAATACTTTGGCATTGCTTCTAGGATAAATCTTGCCATTTTTTGCCCACATTGACTTTTCAGAGATGAAACAAGTCCTGACCATGAGTCACTAAGTTTGGTTATGAAATTTTCCTCCTCGCATCCCAATTAAATTAAAACGGACTAAAAAAATTTTTTCGGAGCATCTTTTCGGCTTGTGACCGGGCATTGGGAACCAGTGACAGTACGACTCA
>ERZ1740072.624-NODE-624-length-14019-cov-6.132913_pt1 | contig 14019 bp, 11 predicted proteins | sample MGYA00581733_ERZ1740072 | MGnify/ENA primary metagenome ERZ1740072 (study PRJEB43018, sample SAMN04849741) | marine metagenome | isolation source: floating plastic debris | place: Pacific Ocean | collected 2008-08-30 | study: EMG produced TPA metagenomics assembly...
CGACGCATGACGCGGTTGTGCCCATAGCCACCGATCAGGAAACGCTCGATTGGGCGACAGAGAACCTGACCAGTGTTGGTTGGGACGCCAATCGAAATGTCAGCACAACTATGGAGGAACAGCGCGCTAACCCCTTTGTAGGTGACGGGCTAAAGCAAGCTGTCGCCGAAATTGATGCGACATGGCAGCGCGATGATCTGGGTGCGGTGGAACCAACGTTGGCCTCGGACTGGGTGAACTTTATCACCGGTTACGATGTGCCCACGTTGACGTTTGACGGCGATCGCGACGGGATCGAAGAACCTTTTGATGCGCTTCCCACCGCGGTTCTCGAATGGGAAGGCGAAGGTGTTCGTGCACAAAACGTACCCGCATCCGATGTGCCGCCATTCGACGTCGCCGCCTACGACTTTGCCTATTTCGAACCTGCAAAGCCCCTCACCTCGGATGTGCCCTATAGCGATCGCCAGCGGCTGGACACGAACTGGCCACGGCAAGCAGCCATCGGCACGCTGGCGATGGACGCCTACATCCTGCAAACTGAGCGTACGATGGACTTTGACGAGATTTGGTCGATTTTCCTTGTCTACCAGCTCACCAGTGGATGCGTGCACTGTCAGGCACACGGGGCATTCGGAATATACGACTACTCCGAAGATGAGTATTTCAGAGATGAAATTCCAGCTGAAGATTTGCCAGACCTTATCGCCTACATTCAGTCTTTGCTGGACTTTGAGCGTTCCGAGGCTGTCACCCCTGCCATGAAAGCGGCGATGCGTGTGGCTCGCGATGCGGCGCGTCTCCCCTCGCGCGTGACCGCCGCGCACATCGAAGAGCTTCGGCGTCACTACACGGACAGGGAAATCCAAGAGATCTTTGCTGTAATCGTGGTGAATGCATGGCTGTCGGGCAGTATGCAATCTGTCGCTGTAGTCACTGATCAAATCAGCATGTCCTTTACGCAACGCACATTGGGCCCGAAGGGTTGGAAACCGGGCGCGCATACGGGTCTGCCGAGTGAGCAGCGCCCCTTTCATATGAGCCAGTTCTTCGACCGACTCTTTGCCGACATGAACACTGGCAAGGTGCCTGATGGGGCCTCGCTTTGGACGGGTATCAACATCCCACTGGCGATCGATAGTGATGGTGATGGGGTCGAGGATGCATTCGATGGGTTTCCCACCGATGCAAACCGCTGGGCGGATACCGACCGCGACGGGATCGAGGACAATCTGGACAGCGACATTGATGGCGACGGGCTCGACAATATGGCCGAACTGGCAGCTGGCACGTTCCCCTACAAAGCGGATTCAGATGGTGACGGCACCGCCGACTTGGCCGAAGTCAACGCGGGCACTGATCCTCTCGACCCAAACACATACTAAATCAATGCCCCAAGCCGTTTGACGGTTTGGGGCGCTTGACTGTCTGACGAAACCGACCGCCCAGAGACCACCCGGCTGCGTTGTCATGAGCAAACGCGGGGCGGACGGTTCGGTGCAACCCCAAGAAAATCAGAAAACGAGAGATATTCGATGTCGCGAACATGTTCTGCTGCTGTGTTTTCCTGCGCGTGCTTGATGGCTCATGCCGCCTCATCGGAAGAGGCAACAAACCAGATCTTTCCCAACGTGACCGGCAACATCATTACCCGACTTGGCTACAATGGGGACTACCAGGCCGATTCACCGCGCATCGAGGCGAATGACGTCTTTTTGCAGGTGATCGCCAGTCCCATTTTTCGTTTCTCAGATAGGTTTCGATTTAACACTGAGTTGCGCGTGGAAACCGTCGTGCCACCAACAAATGACCGCACATTTGAGGATCAAGGCCTATTCGCGCGCTTTTTGCAGTTCGAATACGATGTGACAGACCAGATTTCCGTGCATGCAGGAAAAATGACACCCTCTTTTGCGTTAGCATCCTTTGTAACTCCAGGCATGTTCGGCAACAGCTACAACAAAGAGATTGAGTTGATCGACCGCGTGGGTTTTGGCGGATCCTACAGGTTCGGGGACAACGCGCGCGGGCACCACACACTGACCGTCAACACCTTTTTCGAGGATGCAAGCGTGTTTTCAGAGTCCCTTGGCACCAATCGGGGGCGCACCTCAATTGAGGATGGAGGCGCCAGCAATACGGAAGGCTTCGACTCGTTCACGCTTTCGCTCGAGGGACGTGAAATGGATCGATTTCCGGGGCTGACCTATAAACTGGGATTGATACATCAGGGCCGTGGTGTGGATGGGGTCGCAGATGAAACCGGCTTTTCGGCCTCGTTGCTTCAGACTTTCAGAACAGCCAAGGGCAACAATTGGAGCTTAATCGCGGAATATGCAGCCTTCGATAACTTCGAGGGCACCGCAGATAGCATTGTCTATGCCAGCGCTGGTCTCGTTTATCAAACGGGTCCATGGACTGCGGTCTTGTCCGGCACATGGCGACCGAGAAACTTGGCGGATGGCTCCGAATTTGATGATTATTCGGTGCAGACGTCGATAGAGTATGATCTTGGCAAAGGGTATTCGGTGTCTCTGGCGCATGAGTTCAACCGCGACGAAAACCTCGACAACAGACGTTTGGGCTTTCGTTTTTCAAAGGTCATTGAACTGGGCGGTTAACACACTCCAATTTGCGCATATTCCGCAAGCGACGTCGTTCGCTTCATGCGGGCAAAGCCATGACATGTTGACTTGGTGCTGGCCTTTGGGCGCAGTGTGCCAAGCCGAGTTGATGTAGGTTTCGTCACGTGCCGACCACTGTCTGAAACAAAAGTGACGCTCATGTGACGATAAGCGAGCCTCAGGTTTCGTGCAATCTTTCGCCGATGAAGCATATTTCCCGCTGATATGCTGCAACACTGGGGTCCTCGATATCAGAGACTGATCGACCCGCTTATCCTTGTTGTTCGACCAAATCGCATGCTGTTAATGATTGAGGAAAAGCCAATGGACAAATGGTCAGAGCTGCGCACGGTGTACCATGTTGCCAAGTTGGGCACGGTCAGCAAAGCCGCCGAAGCATTGGAAATGCATCGCGCAACCGTCAATCGCCATATTGATATGATTGAAAGCGACATTGGTGGACGGGTGTTTATTCGCCACTCTCGTGGATACACACTGACAGAGCTTGGGGAGGAGGTTCTGAAGGTCGCAGAAAGAACGACCGAAATGCTCGAAAACCTGACTGACCGCGTCAACGGTGCCAATGCTCTTATCGACGGGGAAGTCCTGCTGACGCTTGTTCCGCAAATGTCGGTGTTGGTCGTCGATGGTGTCGCACGGTTCCGTGCGCAAAACCCGAAGTGCCGGGTCACGATCCACGGGACATACGACCTCGTAAAGCTGGAATACGGCGAGGCACATGTTGCCTTACGCGCAGGCCCAAAGCCGGATTATCCGGACTATGTTGTACGGCATTTCTGTGATTTGCGGTTCAGTCTTTACGGTCATGACAGCTACTTTCGGAAACATGGAACTGCTGTGGACCCGGAGGATCTAGATCGTCACATGTTCGTTCTTCCACCGCGCGATCTGACGTATATCCCTTTCCAGGGTTGGATCGACGGCAATGTGAGGCAAGATCAAATCGCGGTCATTGCCAACAGCCCACCGTTCCATTTTCAAGCCGTTCAGAAAGGTATTGGCCTCGGATTTCTCCCGGATTTCGAAGTGGAAAATGACCCTGCGTTTCAGGCGGTTCTGACAAGCAGAAACGATTGGTACATCCCGTTGTGGCTTGTGACGCACGTTGACGTGCACCGAACTGACAAGATTCAGTCGTTCTTGAGGGCGCTAGCTGATCGAGGCAAACACTGACCGAGCCGCTAGAGTGACGCGATTTGCGTCCAAGTCTTTTTATGTCCACTTGGCCTTTGATGGTTGTCAAATGAACCGTCGTCTCGGGAGCTTTGGTCAACGCCTTTGTCTTCGAACACCTGGTTCTCTAACGGTTGCATTGAATTTTGCATGTTTTTTGCGGGGTCATAACACGCATTTTGGCGGCTTAGCTTGCAGCCCCCGATGAAAGCGATGCGATTGCGAAATGATGCTGCGTTCACAAAAGTGAAAATTTAAATGCCGGGTTTGTCCCGCGATGCCTACCTAACACAACGCAAGGACATCGCTCTCCCAACGGATGGCCAGCTTGGTGAAGTTGCGCTGCGACGTGGACAGTCCCGACGAATGCCGGTTCGGGCCAATGCCTGCGTACTCGCCGCCATAGGGTGGAAACTGGCGTGGCGGCCCAGAAAAGCGCGGCCATAAATCCGAAGTTCTTAATGCTGCTGTCTGAATTAATGTCCGCAGTGTGACCTTTACCCGGACTATCGAAACTGCATGACCGTTTTTCCTTTGAGGCAGTGAGGGAAGAATGGGAAACTGTCAGTGGCGAAGTAAGTGTAAGTGCCGTTCACCATTGCACCGTTGCATTCGTCCAGGTTGCCGCTCTTTGCGACATACATCCAATCTTGTACGTAAGTTCCATCATGCTGACCTCCGGGTGCACTGGACCGGTTGCCATCTTCTAGCTGGTATGACGAGACCGCTTGGTCGCCAATGTAATGGATTTCAAAGCCGTCCGCCGCCCATCCTATCAGCGACCCACTTGCATCCGCCAACGGGTCGGAGATCCCGTGATAGTGATACAGTCCCCGACGATCAACATGGGCATTGTTCTGATCAAGGCCGAGTGCTTCGGCTGCGCCCATGCCGTCCAACCGCCAACCGGATGCCGGGTTGCGCGAATGCTCGCGGGGACTGCTGGCGTCATACCAGTCTGCCGTACCGGGCCGAATGACAATGCCATTGATTGCTATGCCAATGGTTTCTACCTCTTGCGCTCGTCCGCCGTATTCCGGAGTGGCATCGACACAGAAGTGAATACGCTGCTCCGAAATTGAATGTGGGTTGCCTTGGTTTGGGAAAAACCCGGTTTCGTGATCAGGCAGGCCGTCAGATGTCACGCACCTAAGGTCGCTCGACACACTGATGCTGCTCTCGGCGATTGCGGAAAATGGGAGGAGCGCGAATACCAAGACTGAACGGATCATCTGATTTCCTATTCTGATGCTAAATTGAGATGTCCTAGCTTCAACGCGAGCCACAGAGTTTTCTGTCGAACTTTTGGAAACGACTGTCGAAGAGATCCGCTTGGGCATGAGCGAAACCTACATCTCACTGTTTTGGATGGTCGCTTTGTCCGCAGTCTGCTGGTTTGAAGGCCACATCACGATGCCGCCGCCGAGAAGGCCTGGTCAGATGAAGTCGCATCGCGGTGATTGACGATTTTGCCAGCGGCGGATTTGGGTGGTGAAAAGTGTTGGCCAATTGACAGCCCTTTTGCAGCCGTGTTGCGGAAACCGGGCGAAAAGTCATGGACCCAAACACTACCCAACATGCGTGCACTTTCAGAATTTCTGACGCCGCGATTGTCGCAAGTCGCAAGTAAGTGCGATCGAGTTGAGCACCATAGCGAGGATAAAGCGATTTAACGTGTTGCCAGTGTCCTCATACCGCGACGTCTAGCCGGCTCCGATCGGCGCCCCCCTTGCACTTTGGTTTCAAAGTGAAAATCGCCAATTGGTTTTCTAGGTAGGTTCCCTGTCTCTTCTCCACTGTCTTTTGTTGATCGCTTTAAGCGGTTTCGTTGCGCACCAATGCGATTTGCAGGGCCGTTTCGAGTTCGGGTTTCGCTAGATCGATCTGCACGATCAAATCGGACGCCTTCAAGGGCGCGCGGAGAAGCGATCACGCATTTCAAACGTGTCAACTGCTTTGACTTTGACCTGACACGTCTCTTCCTGTCTGCCCGTAGGAACAGTTTGGGCAAAATCAACGCTCGCATCGTGCCTTTGTCCTATGTTCATTCGGGGGCGACCTGTTTTATGGTCCCGGTCAAATTTGGTGCCCTTTTCCCATGGGCCAACCGACAGGGCCGGAATATGACCACAACGATGCAAATCCTGCTTGGCAGTGCGCTGTTGACGACTTGCGCTCTGATACACGTGGGAATCGTGTCGAGCGCCATCCCTTTTCTCAAACGTACGGCGCTTCGCATCATTCACGAGGGCCAGACCTTTGGGCGGGCGATCGTTCTGGGCATCAGCGTGTTGGTGATCCTTGCCGCGCACACCGTGCAAGTCTGGACCTGGGCCATCGTGTTTATGCTGAGCGCGGCAATTTCCGACTTTCCCACAAGCTTTTACTTTTCCATGGTGACCTACACGTCGCTTGGATACGGCGACCTGGTGCTGGGCGAAGGCATGCGCATCTTTGCAACCTTTGCCGCCGTCACCGGTATGCTGACCTTCGGTATAAGTACCGCGTTCCTTATCAGTATTCTCGGCGCGCTCTTTCCCGATCTGCATGGCCGACGCTGAAATACGCACGCTCGGTTTTCTTTGCGCGATCGCCGGCCAAGAGCGCAAAAAGCGTTAACAATTTCAACCGTTCGTGGTAATTCATCACCATTGATTGAGATTTTTGCGCCGAGGTCTTGGATGACGAATATTGCAGGCAAAGCCTATGCCATGAATGTGGTGACCCCCAGCAACCCCCGGATCACGTGGATCAACCGCCTTTTGTTCATGGCGGCGCGCGGCATGCCGGAGCGGCTGATGGGGCTGTTGGGTCTTTCGCTGATCCACTTTGCGCGTTGGGTGATCATCAAGCCCGAGGACTGGCCCGATCTGGGTCAGGGCCGCCAGAAGATCGAAAATGACTACATGCTGTTTTGTTCGAACTTCAACGGTACTTGGGATCAGTACATTGATGCCTTTTCCGACGGCATCCCCAACGGTCTGAACCTGTTCTGGTTTTCGGCCACGAAGTACCCCCTGTCGATCCCAGTCACCCCGTTCAAAACCTATATCACCCACAACCAGATCAACACAGACTACTACTACACCGCCACACCCGGCGCTGCGCAGCGGGACATTAAGACATCGCTGGCCATGTATGACGCGCTGCTGGACCTCGAGAAAGCACACAAAACGCAAACGCCCGAAGAGTTTGCAAAGACCTACAAGGCTGCTGTGGCCCGCGTGCAGGCCGGGTTCGGAGATACCGGGTTCGGCCCTGTCGCCAGCCTCAGCACGGAACGCGCTGACCTCAACCGCGGTGACTACATCGCGAACGCAGGGGGGCACTGAGCATGCCCGATCTCGACAGCGGCCATATCTTTCTGACGACCTTTGCCCCGATCCGCGACAGCAGCAAGATCGCGGACAAACATACGTCTTTCACTCAGGATGTGCGCATCGCTCTGGCCTCTATGCCGACTGCCCTGCAATCCCCGGCCACAGAGAAAATCGGCGTAAACAGTCCCTTTGCGCGCAACACGCGCACCCATCTGGCGCGGATGTTTGTGATCAACGACGTGGTCTACAATGGGCGGATTGGTAAAAACGCGCTGGCCGCGTCGATCTCGGGAGACGATCCGGCGACGATTGGCAAGGTCGACCGCCTCAACACGTCTTATCTTGTCTTTTGCGCCGACATTGACGCGGTCGAGGTTGACGGTGCCCCCCTGCCCCGCACCCTTAGCCGCGAAGATCAAAAGCGGGTCCGCGCCTCTTACGCAGCGAAACTGTGGGACACGATGGAGGATGAGCTGCGCGCCGTCTACTCCAACTGTGTCGGGTTTGATGGTGTCGAAAGTGCCGAAGATTTCGCCGCCTATCTTGACCGCTGTCACGTAGAAACGACCATGCCGTTTCACGACTATTACCTGAAACTGCCCGAGTTTAACCGCCTGCCGGTCAAGCCGCTGCTGGCACTGGTCGCTCTGCCACTGCTCTACACGCTCGTCGCGTTGGTCCTGCGCATCTTTGGCGTCATGCACATGCCAGTCTTTGGCACCGATACACTTGTCGCGCTTGTACTGGGGGCCATCGTGACTGTAGCCGCCGGATTTGCCGCCGTGCTTTATGCGATCAAGAACGGTGAAAAACCACTGCCGCCCGGGGCCTATGACGATCTGCCAAGCGTGCTCAAATCTCTCTATATACAGCGGGCGTTTTCGGATTTTTACGTCGACACCCAAGGGGCCGATGATGCCGAACTGCACGCGCGTTTTGGCGCCTTCCTTGAGACCCACAAACCAAGCGACCGCACGGGCCCCACGCAAGCTCCCGGCGTAATAGGTGCCCCATGACCAAAGCACTGAACTTGCATGACATTCAGGGCAACGTTGTGCGCGCCTATGGCCGCTTCTCCTTTCCCTTCGCGCGGTACTTCTTTTTCAACATCTCCGATCGCAACGCTGGCCGCAAATTCGTTGACGCAGTACGTGGCGAGGTAACCACGGCCGCGCGTTGGCCCGATCAAGCGCAAAAACCGGACTGCACCGTCAATATCGGCTTCACCTTCTTTGGGCTTTGGCAACTGGGCGTGCCCTCACGCACGCTCAAAAGTATGCCCGATGAGTTTGTCGACGGGATGAAAGACCGCGCCTTTGTGCTCGGGGATCGTGACACCACCAAAGTCGCCGAAGATGACCTCCAATGGGATGCCCATTGGGACCAGATCTGGCGCAAAAACCGCACGCCTGGCACTGCTGGTCAGGACGATGTGCACGTTTGGATTTCACTCAATGCGCAACTCAAAACGCCCGGCACAGCCGAACCTGTGGATGCGCTTGAGGAAAAGACGCAATGGCTGCGCGATCTGTGTGATGCTTCGGACGGTGGGGTGCGGCTCCTTGGCGGGCATGGCAAGGACGGCAAAGCAGACTATCAAAGCGCCAACGCCGTTTTTGATAAGTTCGGTAAAACAGAACTGCCTACTCCAAAGGAGCATTTCGGCTTTGCCGATGGCATTGGCGATCCGGTCTTTGACGGGCAATACGAGCCGGAAAAGGCCAAAACCGCCGTGATCGGGCGGGGCAAGCGGGTCGATGGCAAATGGGTGCCGATCGAGACCGGTGAATTCATTCTGGGACATCCGGATGAAAGCCAGGAGCTGCCCCCCGCTGCGATGCCGCCTGAATTTTCGCAAAACGGCACCTTCATGGCTTATCGCAAGCTGCATGAGTATGTCGGTCGCTTTGATGAGGTCTTGGCAGAAGAAGCCAAATCCTTCGCCGCGGTCATGGATATTCCCGAGGACGAGGCGGGTGAGGTGTTGCGGGCAAAAATGTGCGGGCGTTGGTCGGACGGCGTGCCTTTGGCGTCGGTGCCGACCTATGCAGAATGGCAAACCTTCCGGTCAGAGCATGGTTTTGACGACCCCGACCCGGTCAAGGCATTGGAAAATCAGGCCAAGTATCTGCGGTCTCCGGCCGCATCAGACTTTCGATACGCTGACGACATGCCGGGCTACAACGTGCCCGGCGGCGCACATATCCGGCGGATGAATACGCGCGATTACCTGGACCCTTTGAATAAACCCGGCGTGGATGAAAAAGGCTGTCCCTTTGCCAACGAAAACGCCACGCATGCACTGAACAAACGGCGTCGTGTGCTGCGCCGGGGGCTGCCGTATGGGGCGTCAGACCCCGCCAAGAACACCGACGACACCGAACAGGGTGTGGCGATGATGATCATCGGGACGAGCCTGTTTCGTCAGTTCGAATTCGTTCAGCAACAGTGGGTGCAGTATGGGCTCGACTTTCATCAGGGCAACAACACCTGCCCGATGCTGGGTGAACACCGCACGCATACGCGGTTTACGGTTCCGTCAGACCCAAAAACGGGCAAACCGCCCTACATCATGAGCAAGCTCAAGACGTTTGTGGAATGTCGTGGCGGCGAATACTTCTTTATCCCGTCGATGACCTGCCTGCGCCTGATCGCCATGGGCATCGTCGATCCGACCTAGCGGCTCATCCGGTAAACGGCCCCATTGCCCACAGAGACAAAGAGGATGCTGCCATCGGTATCCTCAACGATGTCACGCACACGCAGCGTTTCGTCACTTTCAAGCTGTTCGACTTCGCGCACGCGGTTGCCGGACACATCAAGGCGCGAGATGTAGCTGAACTTGAGCGAGCCGACGAACATGTCGCCCTTCCATTCCGGGAACATGTCACCCTGATAAACGATCAGCCCGGAAGGCGCGATGGACGGATCCCAATAGTGGGCCGGTTGCTCCATCCCCGGAGCCGACGTGCCCTGCCCGATCTTACCTCCGGAATAATGCACGCCATAAGAAATGAGGGGCCAGCCAAAGTTCGCGCCCTTTTGCACCCGGTTCACCTCGTCCCCGCCGCGCGCACCGTGTTCCGATGTCCAGAGCGTGCCGCGCGCATCAAGGCCCGCCCCTTGCGGATTGCGGTGCCCATAGGACCAGATTTCGGGCAGCACGCCGTCCACACCGACAAAAGGGTTGTCGCCTGGAACGGTGCCATCGCGGTTCACCCGCACGATCGAGCCGTTGTGCAGCGATCGATCCTGCGCCGACGGTCGATCCCCGCGGTCCCCGATGGTGACAAAAAGCGTGCCATCACGCGCCTCAACCACGCGGCTGCCAAAATGACGCCCGCCCGTGCCGCCGGGCGCGCTTTCGAACAGGTCGCGCACGTTCACCAGACGGCTGCCATCTGCACTCAACTCAGCTGCGGCAAGCGCCGTTCCCGCCCCGCGCCCTTGCGGTTTGGAATAGGTCAGAAACAGGGTGCGCGTGCTGGCAAAGTCCCGCGCCAGCGTGATATCCAGCAACCCACCCTGCCCACTTGCGGCGACCCTGGGAACACCGCGCACCTTTGTAGCGCGTCCATCGCGGATCAATTGCAGCGCGCCATCTCTCTCGGTGACCAGCAAACCGCCATCTGGCATCGGTGCAACGGCCCACGGTTCGTCAAGGCCGGTGACCACAGCTGTGACAGTTACCGCGCCGCGCTGCGCATCCAGTGCTGCCAAGGGCGCAGCGAGGACGCATAGGGTCAGGCCAAGGGCATATTTCATATCAGGCTCCCTGATCGCAAAGGGTTCAAAAGACGTCTTTGCAGTTCATATGTGCCATGTTTGGCCGATTTACAGGTCGATTGGCCGCAGCGTCGTCCAGTAATCCACTTTTCTTTTTCAAAAGCCCCACGTAACGTCCTGCGTCAGAACAACAGTTCCAATAAGGGAGAAACGAAAAATGAAAAAATTAATGATGGCCACAGCGGCCACGGCACTCATGGCAGGCGCGGCTTTTGCCGACGGTCACCAGTCAGATGTCAAAATCGGAATCATTCTGGGCTTTACCGGACCAATTGAATCGCTGACGCCTTCGATGGCCGATGGTGCTGAGCTGGCAATGAAAGAAGTCACAGACTCTGGCCTGTTGCTGGACAGCGCAACCGTGACGCCTGTGCGTGCGGATTCGACCTGCATTGACGCCGGTGCGGCGACGGCTGCCGCCGAACGTCTGGTCACAGCTGATCAGGTCGACGGCATTATGGGTGCGGACTGCTCTGGTGTGCCTGGCGCGATCCTGAACAACGTGGCCGTGGCCTACGGTGTTGTCATGGTATCGCCATCTGCCACAAGCCCCGGCCTGTCGCACAATGACAACGAAGACAACGGCCTGTTCTTCCGCACGTCCCCATCGGATGCGCGCCAAGGCGTTGTGATCACCGAATTGCTGATGGATCAGGGCATCAAAGAAGTCGCCGTGACCTACACCAACAACGACTATGGCAAAGGTCTGGCTGACAGCTTCCAGGCCGCGTTTGAAGCCGCAGGCGGCACGGTGACGATTAACGCAGCCCACGAAGACGGCAAAGCCGATTATTCCGCAGAAGTTGGCGCGCTGGCCTCGGCAGGCGGTGAACGCCTCGTCGTGGCAGGCTATGTTGACCAAGGCGGATCGGGCATCGTGCGTGCCGCACTGGATTCCGGTGCCTTTGACACGTTCCACTTCCCGGATGGCATGGTTTCTGCCGCGCTGCTGGAAAACTTTGGCACGGAAATCAACGGCTCGTCCGGCGCGCACCCCAGCCCATCCGAAGAGCTTTCGAGCGCATTTGCAGACCACGTCGGCGGTGCCTTTGACAGCTCCTCTCCCTTCACGCCAGAAAGCTATGATGCAGCAGCGCTGATCATGCTGGCGATGCAGGCGGCCGGCTCCAAAGACAGCAACGAGTACAAAGAGCACGTCATGGACGTGGCCAACGCACCCGGCGAACAGATCGGCGTTGGCGAGTTGGCCAAAGCGCTGCAAATCCTCAAGGATGGTGGCGACATTGACTATGTCGGGGCCACAGGCGTCGAACTGGTCGGACCGGGTGAGGCAGCGGGCAACTACCGCGAAATCAACTATGACGGCGGTGTGGACAACACGGTCGGCTTCCGCTGATCTGTACTGCATGCACAAACAAAACAGCCCGGGGCGCAATCCTCGGGCTGTTTCAATATCTTGAAGGTCGCTTTTAACGTGATACTGGGACTGATATGATCGTTGTTGACGACCTGCACAAACACTTCGGTGGATTTCACGCCGTGGACGGCGCATCGCTCAGCATCGAGCCGGGTTCGATCACTGGGCTGATCGGGCCAAATGGTGCGGGAAAAACCACTCTTTTCAATGTGATCGCAGGCGTTCTTCCACCAACTTCTGGTCGTGTGACCATGGACGGTGAGGACATCACCGGCCTGCCCCCACACACGCTGTTTCACAAAGGTCTGCTGCGCACTTTCCAGATCGCGCATGAGTTTTCCTCCATGACCTGTCGCGAAAACCTTATGATGGTGCCCGGCGCACAGTCGGGCGAAACGCTCTGGAACACGTGGTTCGGGCGTAAACGCATCGCCGACGAAGAACGCGCACTGGCCGCCAAGGCTGACGAGGTGCTCGAATTTCTGACAGTCGAACATCTGGCTGATCACAAAGCGGGACAAGTTTCGGGCGGGCAGAAAAAACTGCTGGAACTGGGGCGTACCATGATGGTGGACGCCAAGATCGTGTTTCTGGACGAAGTGGGTGCCGGTGTAAACCGCACTCTGCTCAACACCATTGGCGACGCGATCCTACGTCTGAACAAGGAACGCAACTACACCTTTGTCGTGATCGAACACGACATGGACTTCATCGGCAAGATTTGTGACCCCGTCATCTGTATGGCCGAGGGCCGCGTGCTGGCCGAAGGCACACTGGCCCAAATCAAGGCCAACGAGCAGGTGATCGAGGCGTATCTGGGGACCGGCCTCAAGAACAAAGACAAGGTGGGCGCATGATCCTGTTTCGAATTGGCTCTGCCAATCCGACCTAAGCGAGGGGCGCTGCCCCTCGCGCTCCCCGAGGTATTTTTAACCCAAAGAGTATGGGGGCTGAGGATGTCTGAACCCTTTCTAATTGGCGATACCATGACAGGCGGTTATGGCGCGGGGCCGGACATTCTGCATGACTGCACGGTGGCTGTGGAACCCGGCGAGATTGCTGTGATCGTTGGACCCAATGGTGCCGGGAAGTCCACGGCCATGAAGGCTGTGTTTGGCATGCTGGACGTGCGGCAAGGTGCTGTGCGGTTGGATGGTGAGGATATCACTGATCTGTCGCCGCAAGACCGCGTGGCCAAAGGCATGGGCTTTGTGCCGCAGACCTCGAACATCTTTACTTCGATGACGGTCGAGGAGAACCTTGAGATGGGCGCCTTCATTCGGCTGGACGATTTTTCCGGCACCATGGCGCAGGTCTATGATCTGTTCCCAATCCTGAAGGAGAAACGCTATCAGGCGGCGGGTGAATTGTCGGGTGGTCAGCGCCAGCAGGTCGCCGTGGGACGCGCGTTGATGACGCAACCCAAGGTGCTGATGCTGGATGAACCCACCGCCGGGGTCAGCCCCATCGTGATGGATGAGTTGTTTGACCGCATCATCGAGGTGGCCCGCACTGGCATTCCGATCCTTATGGTCGAACAAAACGCGCGTCAGGCGCTTGAGATTGCGGACAAGGGCTATGTGCTGGTGCAGGGCCGCAATGCGTATACGGGGACGGGCAAGGAGTTGTTGGCGGACCCGGACGTGCGGAAGAGTTTCTTGGGGGGATGAGGATGCTGAGAACGGTTTGGACGATCACAATGACATTTTTTGCTACA
>ERZ1740072.625-NODE-625-length-14014-cov-8.183538_pt1 | contig 14014 bp, 5 predicted proteins | sample MGYA00581733_ERZ1740072 | MGnify/ENA primary metagenome ERZ1740072 (study PRJEB43018, sample SAMN04849741) | marine metagenome | isolation source: floating plastic debris | place: Pacific Ocean | collected 2008-08-30 | study: EMG produced TPA metagenomics assembly...
CTACTATTAGTATTTTTTCTAGAAAGGCGCTGCTCTTTTCCACCAAAAATACTAATAGTAGTACATCTGTATTCAACTGGCAATCTGGAGAAGAGTGTAAGGGATTTAACCACGAAATCTTACCTTTCTGTTAATTTTTTAGAACTTTTGAGTTTTTTGGAATCATTTGCACCTCAAGCTTGAAACTTATAACTTGTCAACCAGTAATCTTAATACCATATTTACTGCTTGTGTAGATCCAATAGGAACTGTCCCAAATATACAACTGGTGGCTGCCGGAATTAGTAATAACAATGCTGAAATGCTGAGAAGCACATGACATTCCATCTCAAAGTGGTCAAAGTCTGGAGTTTGGGCGACTTGAGTTTGATGTATAATGTTGTATTCTAAATCTAAATCAAAAGTTTCCCAACATCCGCATGTAATTCAAAGTTTATGAGAAATATCTGCTAAGTCTGTCCCTGTCGGTACTCAGTTTATCTAAGCTTGGGATCAGCATGGCTGAAACTTAATCCAACAGGCTGCTATTAAATGTCTCGCGTGCGCAGTAATGCTAGGTTATAAAAATGTGACCCAATGCACGCCTTTGTTTTTTGCTAATTGAGAAGCTATCTGCCTGGCACAACTGCTGAAACAGTAGCCGTATGCTGACGATGTTATTAACTGAACAATGTTTAGCAACATGAGCCGTCTGTTTATAAAACAGAACACTGTCACACATGTGCCTGCATCATTAAAAATTTTCAAAAGTAATCTGCTCAACTTCGAATGGATGGCTCAGAAAAATATCACATTAGGTTGACTCCTAAAAATGAACATTGCGATGCAAAAGTAGTAGGTGACTGCTTTAAGTGTATGGTCAAGACTATAAGTCTACCAGCCAAAACTTCCTTTCATCATGGAGCAAAATTAACTCATAATTTCTTGTATAAGCCCATCTGTAAATGATGCTGACATTATGCTACAGGCAGCCCGCTTGAGCCGCATTGCACACTGTACCTAGCCATGAGAGCTCTGTATTCAAGTGCCTTTCATAATTTATTCACTGATCTATACAAAAACGCAGATAAAAAGTTTGGATGGGCTCTCGATGGTAAACAATATAAACAGCAGTATAGGATTAGGTGAAGGGTTTGGTCAATAGCAGGTCTATCTAACTACAGTGAAAATAAAACAGAATAAAATAATACATGGGTATTAGAGTCTACTTGATGATGTTAACTACATTTGTATTAGTTCTTTGCTATCTTGGAGCACTCCAGGTTGTATATATTAGTAGACATTGAAACGTTGTCTGGCTGCATCGATGCAGGATGTTTTACCATCTTTACCAAACTGGCTCTCAATGTTTCACAAATCTTACTATGATTTATCTGTAACTCAAACACGCCCTAGTCTTAATATTTTGGCATTTCTTACTCTCCGTTTTGCATGCATCACATCATAGACAGTTGCTCCATGAAATAGACCACTAATGAAAGGTGATGACATGCAAGTTTGATAAAATTGAAATACACGCATGTAACCGAATCAAGTTAAATTAAATTCTGACCCAGGGTAGCCCTGGTAGCAATGAACTTCATCTCTATAAGCTATCCAGAGAAACCAGTCAAAATTAAATTATATACAAAGCTCCAGTAAGCTACAATAGGTTGTGTGAGTTTATTTCTGCGTCCAATTCTGCATTGTTGGTCTTTGATGCTGTATCACAAAGTTGGTGCATATGTCACTGGCAGTATATCAACGATGCTATGCAATGAGAACGATCTCACTCTATGTTGAAAAACTTGTTAACTCTATTATCGACTGGTAATAAATCATGTGATACGTTTAACGACATCTTAGGTGGCATGTAAGGAATAAATAAAATGAAAATAAAAATCAAGACAACAAACTGATGATAGGGTTTGATAAGGCTACACAGCAATAAGCCATAACTGGGCATGCATATTTTAATAGCCTGCCAAGCCTGTGAAGCCCCATGACAGAATTCTGATCAAAGAAGCGAAGGCTTTCCTCCAACAGAAACCCACAAAATATTATGGACTTTACCTTAGAATACCTTTATCAATAATTCAAATCTGCCTTTTATTCCTGCAAACAATCAAGAATTCAGAAGCGGAATAGCAGATTTTAATCTCAAATTATTCCTCTAATTAAGACTAGGTTTACAATGATATCGTTGGGACTAATTGCTCAAGTCAAGTAAACATATCAAAGGACCAAACCATCTGGTGTGCCAGCTAACCCCCACACAACGCAGTTCTATCATGGCAACCCAAAATTTTATCCTGTTATATGGGTTCAAACTGAATTTATTATCTCAGATTAAGCGTAGCTTTGTAGTACGTTCTTACAGACTTTGAAAAGAACAGATAGATTCAGTCGCTGACGCTGCCAAAAATATGAATGCTTCTGTATATTCCCAGGTCATATACGCTCTATGGACATGCTTGGTCTCCATTTCAAAAACATCTCAAGTATGCACTGCTAAAACGGCAATTTGTAATGCCAAGATTCTCTCTTAGTAGACTTAGATTTTGAGAAATTAATGTGTAATTTTAAATTTCTTCAATCTAAAATTAGTCAAGACAAATCAGCCATAAAAGTGTTATTACTATGTCGGGGTCATTACGACTTTGGTGTGGTCTACAATAAAATCAAAAGCAGGCGACTGGGAAAGTTTGATGATAGAATCATGAAGTTATTGCAGCAGACGATTATAACTTGGTGTTTGCTAGCTAGTGACGCTCTACCACCCCAAAATTGTCTCTGATTGTAATCTGGCAATTATAGTGTGACACTCATGGCACCAATGGTAAAATCAGGCTACATCGTACAACTTACAATTATATTATTGCATACTGCAGACCTTGAAAACACACATTGCTTCTAGTCTGAACCTGCACAGTCATTATTTCAGAACAACAAAAAAAATGCTAACCTCACGGATCATCATGTATCCCCCCCCCCTACTGTGTAGATCCCACCCTGCCCCAGCTGGGTGTGGGCAAAGATGTATAAAAGGCTTTGAGTGAAAGCTCGTGTGCTGACAATGGCATTATTTTTATGTACATGTACTTGTAAATGTTTGCAGGTCCGGCAGCATATGAGCCGAAGGTGCATGCACTACAGAACAAGGGAGGTAAGATGGTGCACAAGGAGAAGAGATTTATGGAAGTTATTAAGGAAGACGTTCCAGGACCCGGAACATATGAGGTAAATAAATCTGTTATTTTGAGCATATGAGTCAGGTCACTTGCTGTGTGCCAGATTATTAAAATATTACCTGTACTTGTGGAAATACTGGAATTCATTAATGGTCAAGGCCATGGCTATTAGGCTCTACGAGGATCCAGGCCTCTTTGCCCTGATAGGTCGTAGAAGATGTAAACTTAAATTTAGTGGTTGATTTTTACAAGCCTGAATGGGTATACCAAATCTCAATAAATATGAGATCGTCGGAGCCCAGAGTTTAATGACCTGCAGCATTCTGGGCAATACATGAGACCAAGCCAAGCTCCGGATAAACATGTATGGGGATTATCGTCTAACAAGACCCCACACCCACAAAAACATACCACGCTTGTAATAAAAGAGGACAAACCTTAAACATTATAACGGATCACCCTACACCCACATTCCAGATTGAAATCAACAAGTGTACAGTTTTATTCTGTAGAGTTGTTTTTTAGCAGATAAAACTGAAACTCTACTCTGTAATTGTACCATTGCGAGGCTGTAAAATAATCATATCACACATGGTGTCAGCTTAGTAGCTATCATGTTCACAAACAGAATACACTGAGAAAACTGAGATGTAGAAAACTGGATTGTAATGATGAAAGCAGGATCAAATCGTTTTATTATTGTGTACCTGTAATATAAACCTGAGATGAGCAATCATACCAGTGATTCCGCAGCTTTATGGCGCTCAGTACACCTGCTATATATTGTGTAGTCTCGGCATGGGGAGATAACCTAGCAGTTACCACACCAGCTTTTAATAAATAACGTTCTTATGAAGTGGAGCGTATTCCCAATATCGCAACACTACATGACGAAAGTTTGTTAACAGCTGATTTTGAAATCAGGAGGTTTGGACTGAAGTTTTGGTAAGGCCCCCTATCAGCCATAGATGACTCAATTACCAAGTTGACTTCATTTACTTGGTACCGGTAATGCAACAGGAATTTTAAAAGTAAGATGTTTTTTTTTTATCATTTCAGTATTCACCTCTGATTCAAGACACAGTGCTCAAAGGAACCTTCAATGCCACACTCAACAACCCGATAACACAAAGAATTCAAGGCAGCCAGCCTATCAAAGGACAACAAGCCTTCCTTCTGGGTATCTAAATGAATGGATGATGGTACCATTTAACTTCCTTTTTCGAGCTTTGCAAGGTCCAAGAACAATAGCAAGCCATCCAGACAATGACACCAGCATCACAGAAAATGTTGCACCTAAATATGACCTGGTGTATGTATGTAATGGATGTACATGTAGACAACATGTAGACAACTGTTGTACACAACTAGACCAGTTTTAATTGTACACTATGTTATTGTAATCTCTATCCAGTTGCAATATCTTGAAAACTGATGCTAATTAGGATAATTCTAGAAAATAATGGTGATGCACCGTCAGTTATTTTGGTCGCTCACCGTTCACTTGTAAACCATATAACGGTCTGTCTGTACAAAGTCATATGACATGTATGGCATATAGAGCTGGCTAGACAGGAATTATTGGTAGTGAGACGTTGATACAGAATTACAATATGAGGATCGTGTCACATGGCTAATGATCAAAGCGAGATATTTCAGAATCAGAATACCGTTTCCAATGATAAGCTGCGCTTCCTCTGAAACATACATAATATTATCTACCAATACGCCAGCAGCAAGCATTCAATAACAGACTTGTAAAAATACTTAATAAAATTTTATGTTTTTTAGTAATTTATTGTTTTATGACTCATTGATCATTATGTTTTGATCATTGCTGATAATTCTATTCCAATAAAAGAAAAGAGACAATTGTACAACAGTACTAGACAAGGATTTATTATTGGTGATGGGTAGGATGGGTAGGATGGGACGCTAGTGTGCTCATGTTTTATCTGATGTTGTCTGTATGTTAGGCTCCGATGGCCACTAGAAGCATGCACGCCTGCTTTACTCCACTCTCATCACCAACAACCAACTCATGATAACCGACAAGAGCCTATCCAGTCTTGTGTTAGTGAGTAAGTCGTGCCGCTGCCTCTTTCGATGAGAAGAGTTGACGGTGAGGGAAACAATGCGACAGAAGTACAGGTGTATTCAGACAGGTGGGAGAGCGTTCTCTGTTTATACAACTAATATAACACTTGTTATACAATACATCACTGCAAATAATGATCTATAACCTCATCATATCCCTACTATATTAGTGATTATAGCGAAGTGAAGAGGCTTGTGCAGATCTGAAGTCACCCCGTTCTATAATTTATATTTATCTAGAGATGATCTCAACAGATTTTCTCTTCACTTTTGGGAATGAAAAGATGCTGTTTTACTCTTGTTGATGGCCAAGTATTTAAACTCGACATAATGACTGTAATTTTGCACGGAAATTCTTCGTTGATCAAGATAATGCATTGAGCACCAAACCCCTAATGAGATGTTACCACCGCTATTCATCACACCATCTAACACTCAGCACCCTCATCGTCTCCCTGGCTATCTTACTTCATGTAAGTTTTTCACTATCAGCCCAGAGGCTTGATTCAGCTGCCTAATATTGCATACTATTATCTGATGGATATCTAGGGTTACCTCACCGCCTCACCAGCCTGACGCGGACAGTCTGCATTATCCCAGTTATTAGTCAACCTACTGCATGCTTTTTTTCATAAGATTTAGAGCTAATGATCGGCCGTTCTTTTCGCAAAGTCTTTGTTCGTGTAATGTTGTCTGAATTACTGGAGAGAGTTGTCACAGGTTATGTACAGAACAATGATTAAATAGCTCATGGCAAATTAAAGTTTTACAGATTAGCCAATGTTGCCGGTATTCCCACCCTAAATTGAGACGTGTTTCTTTGGAAGGCTGCAATTTACTATTGTGTTAACTTGTTTCCACCCAGCGGCATACTACATGAGAACATTCGAGAACAGTTTTTAAAATATTTAGTTTGCTAAAATAAATACCATCTAGTTCTCTCTGTTTTCCAGTATGCCTTCTTCACCTTGATGGACATGACAAGCCGGTTGGCTTTATTATTTTTTGCTTGGATACAAAAAAAGCCAGGTTACAACATAACAGTCAAGTTATCCGACAGCCATTTAGCTGTAGTTAGATAAGCTCACTTATATTGTATAGGTACTCGGGTCTCTGGTATTTAAATTCTAAGATAATACCAGATAGCATGACAACAATTTTTTTTTCATCCCGGGTTCGTGGAGGCATTGTATTAATGTAAATAAAACCATTGATAAGTTTGTTTTGTATATCAAGCATGTCATTACAACCTGTGGGTAATTAACCAACACCAATCAGTCGTAATCTGCTGAATTAAGCGCCACTCAGTACTTAATGCTTAAGTCCTTTCAAGGGTTTTATTGGCCAATAGGAGAGGCTAATTGGTGTACTTGACTTGTTATCTCATATCTCATTGGCTGGCCGTCGCAAAGTATCACATGGTAATGTTATTGTTGCATGCAGACATGGCATTACTAAATATTTTGCATTTTACCACAAAGCGCCGACCAGTGACTTTGGTTTCTCCTGATTTTCTTTGGATGTAAGCCTATTCGGCGAAGTCATGAAATAGAATTTAATGTGGAGATACAAGTCTTAAATTCATGAGTTGAAACTACTGGCTGTGGCAAAAAGGTGGTTCATCAATATTGTGAGCTATTTGTGTAATTTTGTAACCGCACCAAGCTGGTAAAAGATCAGCTATTGATGTGATCGCATGAAAGTGATAACAGAAGAAGTGTAAGGTGCTCCTGCGGCTATTGAAACTGCTCATGTGTTAGTGGATTATAATATCTCATTCTCTAATGGCGTGGTACAATCATATAGGATATCTATTACTAATTCTCCTCTTCACAAAATCATCCGAGGCTGGCAGAAGAAAAGGTAAGACCATAATGTAACGCTGTTATACAAGTATGTTATGTATGTCATTGGTAGTGATCTACCACCTAATCTGGCTTGTGTAGGTTCCTCTAAATCAATGGAGTTGGTTTGCTGTGAAAGGGTAGTGATGTCAGTTTAAGGGCAGCGTCACTTAGAGGTTGGGATATTCTACCATTTCCAGTGATGTGAATCGTTTCTGCTGTTGGGACTGAACCGTAAACGTAGGACTTGCAGTGGGTCTGCCCAATGCCCACACCACACAGCATAATAACATTGTGATTGTGTTGACATCTAGCAAGACATTTCTGTTTATCTGTCTATCGAACTTGACTTTTCATACCAAAGAAATGTTGTGTTATGTGTCATAAAGTATAATTAGCGCTCAATAACCCTAATAAACTTATTAATTAGCAGTTGATTATGTAACAAAGTAATAACCAACCAAAGTGACAATTAGAAGAGTGACCGATTCACCACCATAGCCAACTCGGGTCAGTCACTGTTAATCCAACCAAAATATTAGCAAAAAACCTGCAGGTTGGGGGTCTTAATCCCCATGTCTTCGGGAGTGCTGAATCAAAGTGACAGATAAATTGTACATGTATTCAAAAATGTCTCGGACAGCAGTGTAAAAATAATTTCGATTTATTAACATGGCATGCAACTTCTAACATCATACTAGCATATGAACAGCGTCTGTGCTCTGGTACATTGGTATTGGTACAGTTGAAATTCAAAAGAATGTCCGATTAGGCTATGTAGCCTACAGATTAATATAACGCAAAATACACTCGGTGTGGTCAATACTACAGATACGGACGACGGATATTCAATGTAAAATCAGCAGAGCTCTTTTTATTAAAAGTTATAGAAATTAATCCTTTCTGGCAGCAGCTCAGGCACAGTTTTATTCTCTTTATCGGATTAAAAATGAACTTATTCCCAACATCAATGTTTACACCTGTTGTATTGAACTTATGTCATGTTTATAATCATAAATCAGCAAATCAATGTAAACCCCTGATTAATGTGGTATTAATTGCTATATGTCAGTAAGGTCTGCACATTGGGATTCCAGACCAGATTCTGACGATGATCCTGAGGGCATGTTATCATAGTGAGATCAGAGCAGCAGCGTCACAATGTTATGATGCTGCCGCCAATTTATAGGCTGGTGACACTGCTGCCTGTATTCTGACATGAATAAATGAACGTAAACAGGGCTTTTGGCATAAACCTAACCCTTAATTGGATGAAAATATAGCCTACTTGGAATTTAATTTGGTGACTTCGCTCAAAAGAGTATTCATTGATATTTTTATACCATAGGGAAATTAGCAACGGTGTAATGATATGCAGAATTTAAATTCAGTAAGTTAGCCATAGCCGAAATTTAAATTTCAACAAAACTTATTTCCTGTGTAGGTTAGTTGAGATCGAAAACAAACTTTAACTTCTATTTTCATATTTGAGCCACTTCAAATTAACATGCAAGATCTGTACCTAGGTAAGGTAAGCACTATGTCAGCTACTCTAATCATAGAGTCACTGATGGTATAGTGTATTAACAGTCACAAAGCCTGCGGCACAATAATTGTTTCTTTGGAGATAAAAGCTAACGTCAGATATCTCAAGCAAATAAAACAGTTTCTGATATCATCCCTAATCCTCCACTAATTTCTTTTGGCTTTTCTGTGCGTTTTTTGACACTAGTATTCACCAACGTAAGCGGGGACTACAAAATAGCAGGCAGAGTTTTTTCTTTGTCCAGAGATTCGCCTTAAGAGTCTCCCTCTTCCCAGCAGGTGCACTCGAAATAATTTACCCTATGTTCACACCCAGTGACCTGACATAAATTAATTTTTAGAGATTTTGAGTGCCAGGAAAGCATCAAATATACGCCGCTAGTCCCTACTTATCCTTAACTATGCAATTGGATTACCACGAGAATCGTTTGTAAACTAATAGTTTCTTTTTATTATTATTATATAAAAAATAGTCCAGATTAACGTAAAGTTTCTTGAGAACGGCTTTTACCTATGATATAATTGCGATTGACATGTGAGTGGCGTTGAGGACAGTTGAGTTAGCGCAGTATGTTGGCTCATTACCACCGAGGTTACAGACCATTTAGCAGATTTGATGAAGCAGCTGATGGTCACTGACTCACTGACCCGCTCCAACTCACCCACTGTCATTATCTCTGTAAGTAAGTCGTTTGAGCTTTTTGTAACTGTACTAGGGTTTGAGAAGCTACACCCTGAGTTTTTGATGAGTTTTCATGGCCTCCTTGAAAAATTTATATTGAATTCTTGCATAGGAGACATTTACAAATAACCTGTAGACGCCAGACTACATGACATGATGGCACAGTATGGCATGGTGCCTCAAAATTAAGATACAGTTAGTAAAAATCAAATCTACAGTAAGTCTGTCATACATAAACAACTACAAAGTTTAAGATTTTATAGGACAAAAGTGTGGTAGTACCCATTAGTTGTTGTAAAACATAGTTTTGAGGTTAGCCAGACCCTTCATTAAAGTCAACTTTGTGTATCATTGGAGCCACCCATCGCATCACTGACTTATCAAACCTATTGTACGTAGGATACAAGATTGTGGTATCCCATCCAAATATTTAATATAGTAATTATCAAATTACTGGCATGTCTTTACAGGCCAATTAGGTTAGCAGAATTATTTTTCAGACAACAAACCTCAGCATTTTAATCTAATTGTTCTAATAAATCCTTGACATACACACATAAATACACCATACACATCAAAAGTCATTTGAAAAGTCAGTATCTCATACCCGCAACATGTAATAACCTACTCACTACTCAGAACATTGTACCATGTGGGATGTGGGTAATGGCGTTCATGTTTTTGTTATGTTATTGCGTAACTAACAGAACCACCACGTCATATTATTATCCCACAGTACAATATGGGATAGTGGGAGAAAGAAACATGCTGGTCTTTTGGAGAGGTAAAAAAAACAAATTGTTCCACACATCTGGAATTGAAACGTTGTGACTTAATGAGTGCTGTTATCTATATGATATGATAAGAACAACAATATAGAAAACTTAAGTTTTTGTCAACTAAATTTTTAAAGTATGGTATTAACTAACGATCTGTGTAGGCTGATTTCCATGGATGGACTTTCCGGAAGCATTTATGCTGATCAAATGTCCACTTATTGGCTAGCGATTGCTTTTATTGTCAAAAGTTTGAGTAAACTGGAGTAGCACGTGTGTTATCTTTAGGCTGTTTTCCTTTCCTAAAGTGTGAATTTGAAAGAAATAAAAAAAAAAATACAGAATTTAAATTCAAATGAAGTTACTGGAATGAAGATCCAAATATGATATTTTCTGTTTGCATTGATGATCACATTTTAAGCTTTTGCTTTTTCAACACAAAGAAGGGTAAAGGAATGCTGGCAGCGAGCACCTGCCGCCAAATGACAGCCCTGCTGACATGGTGAATTAGGCACCATCAGTATGATAATGTCAAAGCATGCTGTGTTTATTAATTAATTCTTTAGTATCCATGCAAACACTCCTCACAGTATGATAATGTCAGGGACATATCATACATGTGTATCTGAACAACAAACAGTAAATTTAATGTCAAATACCTCTTGGTGCGATCGTACATTATGAATGAGTAGCCATGAGAAGATAACTACAACAAAGCTCTCAATAATAACCATTGTATTAACACTGAGTATATCTCAGCCGTCACAGTTCGAGTTCGAAATTTGCTTTTTGAACAAAATGCAAAAGCAAGGGCTGATCAATTTATTTGTCTCTATATATTTATAGATAGGCCTACTAAATTGTTATGTAGGTTGCCTTCAACCTGTCACAGAGTCACAGCCCTGTTACCAGGAACGCCGCATTTCATTTCAAAGTGTCATAAAATGCTGTAATACGATTTGCTTAGGATCACCCTACCCGCGCTTGTCTTTCACCAATCTCATTTTTTATCAGATTGATTTAGATCCTTGTATTTTACACCAATACTTGCTCAGTTTAAAAATCTAATCAGCTGTAATAGCACTTGTACAACTCATGACTTACTATCTACAAGAACTTGCACAATAATTCAATTGTTAAAAAGTTTTTAAATAACAACTCTGATCTATGATATTTGCAAGATAAAAATATATATTTATACAGCTTGTATGCATAGAAAATGGTAGTAGGCTATAGGCTGAAGACATATCAGCAAACAAGCCATTTGCACTTGGTTCCTAATTTCATCAATTATCGGCTTTATTGTGATTGCTCTCAAACTATCTTACCCGACATATACTACACTACATATAAACTTCTTGAAATTTTTTTGTGATCGTGTTATAGACAGAAGCATGTAATTTTCTTTAAGGGGAGTAGAGTTAAAATTTGATGGGTGATCACCACATCAGAAACCAAAGTACTGTATATGTACAAGCAGTGCTGGTTCTATTTCAATTGGCTTTAATCGGCTTTATCGAAACTTCCATTTTCAATGCCATGATAATTGGCCAATTTCAAATATAAATTCAATAGAATATCAATCGATTAAAAAATGAAGATTTGAAAACCCTGTATTGAAAATAACATCACTGTTTTACAAAGTTTTGCATGATAATTTTCACCAAAATCACTCTTAAACTCTATATCCAAGCACTAATATTGAACATCCTGAAGCGCTGTTATGAAAACTCGAGTCATCAATACTCACCATATCAAAGTATCGATACTGAAAATATTGAACCTCAAAACCATATCAAACCCAAAATTCTCAAACCAAATGTACCAGCACCATCTAAAAGACATGTCCCACTAGATGTAGAGTTTTTGATGCTTAAGAATTGTAAAAAAAACCTCAATTCAAATGGTAAATCGCACACAACAGAAATTGAGATGCTTCCTTATTGCAAAAACACGTTGCAAGTTCATTTAAATGCCCCATGGCTGTCTGCTTAATTTAAAATGCAATATTGCCTGATAAAAAAAACAATAAAATATTAGAAGACATCAATGCAAACCAGTCAAAATACAAAAATGAATTCCAGAACACAAATAAGTTTTAATGAGCTAATACCAATAATACCTCACAAACATTCTAAGAGACTTATTTCATCAAAATTCCCTTTCCTTTTGTGTGTGCCCATTAAAGACCTGAGAATTCAGCAATTCTAAAGTATTACATAAAAATAATTGTAACGTTTATACCATTGAACATGCAAAGCATTATTAGAGTTCATCTGTTGATCTGTCAAATTAAGAATCCAAACAAAGACAATTACACTTGTGACTGTCACTGAATCAATTCTTTGAAATTGGTGGTTGCGTGAGGGAAGAAGAATTAGCAAATCCTAATTGCTATGAATCGAACAGGTCAAGCAAGTGATTCGAATCAACGGCTTCCAAAATCCAAATAAATTCATTTACTAATTGGATCCAGGTGTACGTCAAAGGTTTTACCTCTCCATTTGTATGAAACAACCAGCTGTTGTCTTCAAAAACAGGGCGTGGTTTTAAATTAAAAATGTTTTTTTTAATATTGGAGTTACACTCCCCTACATAGCTCTTCTGTGCACATAAGTTTGGAGTTATCAGCACAGTTCAAAGCCAGCCTTGTGGGAAGATAACTTCCAGTTCAAATTTAAAATACGCTACAGTTTTTACCGATGGGGTTTGACTGGAGTTTATATGGTTATATCTTTGTGGGGTTCCAGTAGCATGCACCTGCCTGCAACGCAACGCTGTCATCATCATTTAACAAATTTCTGACTACACATGCGCTGACAGTAACATCAAGCATAAATTTATACACTGCACACAAACAATTTGTTATGTTAGTACAGGTACACTTAAGGGTCTTGGCAAAATCACTCATTCCTGTCGCAGATTGCATTTATTACCAAAGCCAATACATTCATTCAAATTTACTTAACAAGGCTCAATAAAAAATACTTGTACGACTGATGCTCAACTTTCACTAATTTTCATCTTTCAAATGAAAACTTTCAGTGCACATGACTCCATTTTGCAGTTTAATTATTATGTTAAATGTTTAAATGAAAAGGCTTGAAAGGCTGACTATTGGTGTTTACAACAAACTGTAAACACACTGAAAGGAGAGAAAATTTGGATGATGGCGCTTTCCATAACTGATTGACCTTTTTTCATCTTATATTAAACAAATGTTTGTGTTTAAATCAAATAACTTTCTATAGCCATTTCTTTTTGCATTGTGTAGGCAATCCTAAGAACTTGATCAGCTAACAAACTCAATCGAATTCACTTGCTTCGAAATTCAACACAAAAGCATCTTTTTTAAACAAACAAAAGTGAGATTTTTATCTTGTTCTGACATGGGTTAGGTGATATTGAGTTTCAATGAGAAAATCATGAAAGTTGAGTTTGGCAAATGCGAAGCAAAATGTGCTCATCCCAGTGAACATTCATCCAAAAAATATGACAGCACATAACAAAGATACCAGCCCACGTCGGATCAAGATTTTGACTAGTTGAAAACCCATAGAGGAACTAGATCAGAAATAGGATAAAAAGATCAAACATTCCTACGCGCTGTTAGAAGTTTGCTGATACGGTCTCTTTTGACATTTTTGACTTGGTAGCCTTGAGAGTCTTGTGGTCACACATGACATCCTTAATTACTGATAACTTTGAACAGTACAAGAGTAGATAATTAAGATCAATTACATGGAAACGATAATGAAATCAGTGAGGGAAAAGCTACCATAAATTTTTACTAGACCTCGGAATTCTGGCTGTCCAGTAAATTTCCTTTCATCACAGTTGTTTGAAAAACTTGAACAACAGTAGCCTTCCTAATCAATGCAATTGCATGGATGTCACATA
>ERZ1740072.626-NODE-626-length-14007-cov-5.259819_pt1 | contig 14007 bp, 11 predicted proteins | sample MGYA00581733_ERZ1740072 | MGnify/ENA primary metagenome ERZ1740072 (study PRJEB43018, sample SAMN04849741) | marine metagenome | isolation source: floating plastic debris | place: Pacific Ocean | collected 2008-08-30 | study: EMG produced TPA metagenomics assembly...
CCGACCTCGAGGTCGAGAACATCGAAGTTGCAGGCCACATGTGGCACTTCAAATACCCGCTCGCGGGCGGTGACACCTATACGTATATCGAGAAGGACGAGGACGGAAACGTCACCCTCGAAGAGGTGCGCGACTATATCTCGATCGCGACAACACGGCCCGAAACCATGCTCGGCGATGGGGCTGTGGCGGTTCATCCATCCGATGAACGCTACGCGCCAATCATCGGAAAACTCTGCGAAATTCCGGTTGGCCCGATAGAGCACCGGCGCCTGATCCCGATCATCACAGACGAATACCCCGACCCCGATTTCGGAAGCGGCGCTGTGAAGATCACCGGCGCGCACGACTTCAACGACTATCAGGTGGCCAAGCGCGGCAACATCCCGATGTACAACCTGATGGACCCGCGCGCCAACATGCGCCAGGACGGCAAACCCTACGCCGAAGAAGCTGCCGTGGCCCAGAAGATCGCGAATGGCACTCAGGATTTTGACGAGACCATGATCGCGCTCATGAACCTCGTGCCCGACGAGTATCGTGGGCTCGACCGGTTCGAGGCGCGCAAACGCGTCGTCGCCGACATCACTGCCGAAGGGCTGGCTGTGATGGAAACCGTCACCTCTACCGATGACGAGGGCAACGCAGTTTCGCAAACCCGCCCGATGGTCGAAGACAAGCCGATCATGCAGCCTTTCGGCGACCGCTCCAAAGTGGTGATCGAACCGCTGCTGACGGATCAATGGTTTGTGGACACCGACAAGATCGTCGGCCCCGCCCTCGACGCGGTGCGCAATGGCGATGTGAAAATCATCCCCGAGTCCGGCGAAAAGACCTATTTCCACTGGCTCGAAAACATCGAACCGTGGTGCATCTCTCGCCAACTGTGGTGGGGTCATCAGATTCCGGTGTGGTACGGGCCCAGCGTCACCCATATCGAAAACGAGGACGGCACGCATTCAGACGAATGGGACACGACCAAACCTGTGCATTTCTGTGCCGCCTCCCATGACGAAGCGCTTGAACTTGCCGGGCAGTATTACGCCACGACCGGCGCGCAAGGCTTCCTCGTCGACAGCGAAGCCGAAACGCCGCAAGAGTCGATCAGCCTGACATATCAGGAAGACGGGCAGCCCGTCCGCCTGTGGCGGGACCCGGATGTGCTGGATACATGGTTCTCCTCTGGGCTCTGGCCGATCGGCACACTCGGCTGGCCCGACGAAACACCGGAACTTGCCAAATACTTCCCCACTTCTGATCTGATCACAGGTCAGGACATCCTGTTCTTCTGGGTGGCGCGGATGATGATGATGCAACTCGCCGTCGTGGATCAGGTCCCCTTTGACACCGTCTACCTGCATGGGCTCGTGCGCGACGCCAAAGGCAAGAAGATGTCCAAATCCACCGGCAACGTGATCGACCCGCTTGATTTGATTGACGAATTCGGCGCGGATGCGCTGCGCTTCACCAATGCGGCGATGGCCTCTCTTGGGGGCGCACTGAAGCTCGACACCCAGCGGATCGCTGGTTACCGCAACTTCGGCACCAAACTGTGGAACGCGGCAAGCTATGGCGACATGCGCGGCGTATTCGATTTGCCCCATGCCGACGCCGTGCCGGAAACGCAGCACCCGCTGAATGCGTGGATCAAGGGCGAAGTGGCCAAGACCCGCGAAACAGTAGACGCCGCTTTGGCCGAGTATCGGTTCAACGCCGCCGCAAGCGCACTCTATGCGTTCACATGGAACACCTTCTGCGACTGGTATCTGGAATTCACCAAACCGATCTTTGATGAAGGCACCGACGCAGAAATCGCAGAAACCAAGTCCACGTACGCATGGGCCCTTGATCAATGCCTGATCCTGCTGCATCCCATCATGCCATTCATCACCGAAGAGCTTTGGGGCAAGAAAGAGCGACCCAAGCCACTGATCCACGCCGACTGGCCGACCTACACCACCGATTTGGTGGATGCGGCAGCGGACGCTGAGCTTAACTGGGTGATCCGTCTGATCGAAAGCATCCGTTCGGCACGTGCGCAAATGCACGTCCCCGCCGGGGCCTATGTTCCGCTCGTGGTCAAAGGGTTCGAAGGTCAAGCGAAAGAGGCCTACGCACGCAATGAAGCATTGATCAAACGCTTTGCGCGGCTTGAAAGCCTGAGCGAAGTCGATGATTTTCCCAAAGGCACCGTGGCGCTGGCCGTGTCAGGCGGCACATTCGGTCTGCCGCTGGCAGACGTTATTGATGTGGGCGAAGAGATTGCGCGCCTCGAAAAAACCCTTGGCAAACTGGGCAAAGAACTCGGCGGGCTGCGCGGGCGTCTCAAGAACCCCAAATTCGCCGCCAGCGCGCCGCCCGAAGTGGTCGAGGAAACCAAAGCAAACCTCGCTCTGCGCGAAGAGGAAGAAGCCAAACTGACCGAGGCCCTCACCCGCCTCAAAGAACTCGGCTAACGCACCCAAAGTAAGGCGGAGTGCACCTCCGCCTTCAGCACGCACCACGCGCTCCACCCCGCTTCTCTGATTTAAAAAATCCCGGGGAGTCGCGCCAGCGACGGGGCAGAGCCCCCTCTTTTTGAATAAAAAGGCGTCGCGCTCAGCGCGTCCTTCGGATCACCGCAGGCTGTGTTAAGCGGGATTTTCGTTCAACAGCTGTGCACGTTCTGTGCACACCCTGTGCACAGCTTGTGTACGCCGTATTTCAGCCCATAACCTATATAAACAAAGGGTAAATCGTGGCCTCAGCGGTCCCGGGCGTCACTCCCCGAATTTCGGTGCACGTTTTGCAAAATTCGCGGCGACAACCTCCATCTGATCCGGTTTGCCAATCAGCTCGGACTGTAGGCGGCTTTCTTCCAAAAGCACGTCGTCGGGCGCATGCGTTTCAGCATAGCCGATCAGCGCCTTCGCTGCGCGCAGCGCCGAAGGTGACTTCAGCGTCAGGCTTTCCGCCAGTTCCATTGCGGCCCCCAGCGGATCCTCCGCCACTTCCGTAATCAGACCCCATGCCTCGGCGCGGTCTGCGGCAACTGGTGCGGCGGTGTAAGTCAAACGCCGCAGCACGTCACTGCGCACCAGGCGCGGCAGCAGAACCATGCCACCCATATCCGGCACGATCCCCCATTTCATCTCCATCACGGCGAACCGTGTATCAGGTGCTGCGATGCGGATATCCGCGCCCAGCGCCAGTTGCATCCCCGCGCCGTAGCAAACGCCATGGATGGCCGCGATGACCGGCACGGGCACGCGGGTCCAGACCATTGCAACTTCTTGCCACTTGTTCGTGGTGCCTTGCCCGTGGGTGCGCGGCATCAGCAAGTCCTTGGGATCCTTGCCGATCATCGCGCCCAGGCTGCCGATATCGATCCCTGCGCAAAACCCTTTGCCCTCCCCGGATATGACACAGACACGCGCATCACTAGCCGCAACCTCGTTGCCTGCCGCAATCAAAGAGTCGATCATAGCCTGATCCACAGCGTCCATCTTGTCACTGCGCACCAGTCGGACATGGGCGAGGTGGTTGTCATAAGTGATGGTCACACGGGCTGGATCAATCATGGGTCGTTCCTTCTGTATTCGCCTCACCCAAGCGCATGCATGGCACAGGTTCCAGCAAAACCTTGCGGCACACACACGTTTGAGCACGCTTGCCCCTAGCATTTGTGCGCGCTACCCATCCTCACATGACTGATCTCCGCCTCACCGCCCTCGCCGCCAGCCTGCCCTCCACCGTGCCTTTTGTGGGGCCCGAAGCGCAGGAGCGCGCGCGCGGAGCAGTTTTCAAAGCACGGCTTGGCGCGAATGAAAGCAACTTTGGTCCATCCCCCCGCGCACTCAAGGCGATGGCTGCATCCGATCTCTGGAACTACGGCGATCCCGAAAGCTACGAGCTGCGCGCTGCTCTCGCCGCACATCTCGGCGTGCGCCCCGCAAACATCATGATCGGCGAAGGGATCGATGGGCTCTTGGGCTATCTGGTACGTTTGTTTGTGGGCCCGGGCGACGCCGTTGTGACCTCTGACGGGGCATATCCAACGTTCAACTACCACGTTGCGGGCTATGGCGGCGATTTGCACAGAGTACCGTATACAGATGATCACGAGGACTCCGGCGCGCTGTTTTCCAAGGCACGCGAGATCGGGGCCAAGCTGGTTTACCTTGCAAACCCGGACAATCCCATGGGCACCTGGCACAGTGGTGATACGCTTGCGCGTGCGCTGGATGATCTGCCCGAAGGCTGCCTCTTGGTGCTGGACGAAGCTTATATCGAATGCGCGCCATCAGGCACCGCACCCGACATCGCAGCGGACGATCCGCGCGTGATCAGGCTGCGCACCTTTTCCAAGGTCTATGGGTTGGCGGGGGCGCGGGTCGGCTATGCCATTGGTGCGCCTGATCTCATTGATGCGTTTAACAAGGTGCGCAACCATTTCGGCATGAACCGCGCCGCCCAGGCCGGAGCACTGGCAGCCCTTGGTGATCAGGCATATCTTGATCAGGTGCGCGATCAGATTGACGTAGCCCGGGTTCGTATATCCGAGATTGCACGCGACAATGGCCTGACCCCGCTGCCTTCGGCCACCAACTTTGTCGCCATTGATTGCGGGCACGACGGCGTTTTTGCCAAGGCCGTTCTTGATGGGCTGATCGCGCGCGGCGTGTTCGTTCGTATGCCCTTTGTCGCCCCGCAAAACCGTTGCATTCGCATCAGTTGCGGCTCCGAGCGTGACCTCGACATCCTCGCGGATATTCTTCCCGATGCCGTGAAGGACGCGCAAAAGGGCTGACAGCACGGACCGCGACATTATAACTTAAGATGTCTGCATCATGTCCGAGGCTGTCATGAACAACAAACCTGTGGGCCGCGCGCCCAATTATACCACGGCTTGTATCGCCATGTTTGGCGTCAACATCACATGGGTACTGGTTGTGATCTGGGCCTTTTGGGGTATTGTCGCCGCCATTTTGCTGGCCGTTGGGGTCAACCATCTGATTGAACGCGGGCGCGTCTGGGCCGCTGCGCGTCAGGCGGCCTCAATCCGGCGAGGCAAACACATCTGAGACAGCAAACAGCGGGCTACCGCCGGATGCGCCTACCCTTTGCCAATCACCTTCGCTGCAGCCTCTAACGCACCCGATCCGTGCGGGATGTCCAGCGCAGACAGCCCGCTTTCGATGCCGCCTAAAAGCCCCATGATCATGTGGCCGTTGACGTGTCCCATGTGGCCCAGACGGAAAAATCCATGCCATGCAGGATCGCCGGGTGGTGCCATGCCAAGGCCGATGCCCAGCGTCAGACCGATGTTGTGTTCAACCCAGTCACGCAGCGCCGTGCCGTTTGGAGCGCCGATCCGCAACGCGGTCACAGCACAACTGCGGTTCTTGGCGTCTACGACGTTCAGTTCAAGCGGACCCTCTTGCGCCCACACCTCGCACGCGGCCCAAATGGCCCGCGCCAACAGTGCGTGACGCGCCCAAACCGCCTCGATCCCCTCGCTGTGCAACATATCGAGAGCCGTCCGCAGCCCGTAAAGATGATGCGTCGGCGCCGTTCCGTTCCAGTACATAAAGAACTCTTCGGGGTTGGCACGCGGGTTCCAATCCCAATACCGGCTGACACGAGGCATGGCGGCGCGGGCAGCGGCCGCCTTGGAATTGAAAAAGACAAAGGCCATGCCCGGTGGCACCATCAGCCCCTTTTGGCAGCCCGCCACCATCACATCGGCGCCCCAGGCATCCATTTCGAACCGATCGCACCCCAGTGAGGCAATGCAGTCGGCCATCAGAAGTGCGGGATGTTCAACCGCATCCAAAACCGCCCGCAGCGCTGCAATGTCATTGCGAATTGACGTAGAAGTGTCGACGTGCACCGCCAAAACCGCCTTGATCTTGTGCCCCACATCCGCGCGCAACGTCTCTGCGATGCGGTCCATATCCATCGGGTCGCGCTTGCCAAAATCGAGGGTCTCAACTTCGGCCCCGAGACCAAGGGCCATATCTGCCCATCCATGACCAAAGCGGCCCGTCGCGGGCACCAAAACAGTTTCGCCCGGCGCAATAGTGTTGGCCAACGCCGCCTCCCATGCAGCATGACCATTGCCGATATACATCGCCACATCGCCATCCGTGCGTGCGACACGTTTGAGATCAGGCACGAGGGTTGCCGCCATGTCGACCAGTTCACCGGCGTAAATATTCGGCGCTCCGCGATGCATTGCCCTCAGCACAGCGTCCGGCATCACCGAAGGGCCAGGAATGGCAAGGTAGTCGCGACCAAAGCTGGCAATGGGGGAATTTGGCATGAACGTCTCCGGGCCTTTTCTCTTCGCGGACCCTAGCGTGCTGCGGCGCGGCGTCAATCTCCGTCAATGCTTGCCCCGCCCCTGCACCCAAGTTACACCTGTCGTCCAAAGAGCATCATCGGAGTCGGCCTAAGGGTCGTTCAAGCCTCACGCGTGACCACTTCTCAAAATCCCAATGCACCCGTGGCGGACTCCTGGCCGTTGTTCAAATGGCTTTGGACCAGCTACCTCAAAAAGCACACAGGCACGATGGCGGTGGCTGTCTGCTTTATGCTGGTCGAAGCGGCGATGCTGGGCACCCTCGCCCGTTTGATGCAACCCATGTTCGACGACGTCTTTGTCGCGGGCAGGGGCGGGATGCTCGCTTGGGTTGCGATCCTGGTTATCGTGTTGTTCTCAGTGCGGGCTGTGGCATCCATGTTGCAAAAACTGCTTCTGACCCGTGTGGCGCGCAAGACTGGCGCAGAATTGCGTATCGACCTTCTGGACCGCATCATGTTGCAGGACGGGGCCTTTCATCAGTCCCACCCGCCAGGCTATCTGATTCAGCGTGTCCAAGCGGATGTTGGCGCCGTCGGCATCGTCTGGCAGGCCATCATTACCGGTGCCGGGCGCGACTTTCTGGGTCTTTTGGTGCTTTTGGGTGTCGCAATCAGTGTCGATCCGGTCTGGGCGCTGTTGGCCTGTGTGGGCATTCCGATGCTGGTGCTGCCTGCAACCACCGCCCAACGATATGTGCGCCGTCAAGCCGGCAAGGCGCGCGATCTTGGGGCACACCTGTCCACGCGACTGGATGAGGTGTTTCATGGCATTGTGCAGGTCAAGCTGAACGCGCTGGAACGTTATCAGGCGCAGCAATATCGCACATTGACCGAACGCTCGATCAAGACCGAGATGAAAACCGCATTCGGCGGCACTGCCATCCCTGCGATGATTGACGTGGTCACCGGCTTTGGTTTCATGGCGGTGATCCTTTACGGCGGCTCGGAAATCATTTCGGGAGAAAAGACGGTTGGTCAGTTCATGACCTTCTTCACAGCGATGGGCTTTGCTTTCGATCCGATGCGCCGCCTTGGTGGGATCGCGGGTCTGTGGCAAGCAGCCGCGGCTTCGATAGAGCGGGTCAAAGAGTTGATGGACGCACCTCTGGCCCTGTCCTCGCCCGTCAATCCGAAAGCGCCCCCCGTTGGCGTGCCTGAGATATCGCTCGAAAATGTATCGCTGTCTTATGGCGACACCCGCGTTTTGAAGAACGTGTCGCTTGTGGCACGTCCCGGTGAGACCACGGCTCTGGTTGGCGCCTCCGGAGCCGGGAAATCATCTATTTTCAACCTCCTGACACGACTTGTTGATCCAAAAGAAGGTACAGTGCGCGTGGGCGGAGTCGCGACCACTGAGATGGATCTGGACCAATTGCGCGGCCTCTATTCCGTGGTCACTCAAGAAGCGTTGTTGTTTGACGAATCCTTGCGCGAAAACATTCTGCTGGGTCAGGAGGATATTCCCGAAGAGCGCATCAAGGACGCTCTTGACGCCGCCCATGTGACCAGCTTTCTCGATCAACTGCCAGAAGGGATCGATACCCGTGTGGGCCCGCGCGGCTCCGCTCTTTCCGGCGGACAACGCCAGCGCGTCGTAATTGCACGCGCTTTGTTGCGCAACACGCCCGTCCTGCTTCTGGATGAAGCGACCTCAGCCCTTGATGCGCAATCCGAAAAGGTGGTGCAGGATGCTCTTGATCGACTGTCCTCGGGCCGCACAACGCTGGTGATTGCCCACCGGCTTTCCACCATTCGCGGGGCGGACAGGATCATTGTGATGGACCGGGGCGAGATAAAAGACACGGGAACGCATGAAGAACTGCTGGAAAAAGGCGGGATTTATGCCGATCTCTATCGCCTGCAATTCAAGGATGGGAAAACAGTGATCGATGGGGCGAGAGCCCGCGCGCTTGTCAAAGATCTCCCTCGAGACGCAGCGGAAGGACACGGCCTGCTGGCCCGACTGCGGGCCCGTTTGATCCGGGACTAGCGGCGGTACTGACGGGCAAGCGCCGCCGCGTCAGCGCCTGCGAAATACCGTGCCTGCGTCCAGAGGTTACGGGCACCGCGCCGAAGCCACCCCTGCTTGCGATACTTGGCGCTGCTGGTGATAGCTTGGGCGTCTAGCGCAATCAGGTGGCCTTTGAGCGCGCGGACGAGGGCCACATCCTCCATCAGCGGTATGTCGGCGTATCCGTCGACATGTGAATACAGCGCGCGGGGGATCAACAGACCCTGATCGCCAAAGGGCAATCCGAACAGGCGTGCGCGGATGTTGGCCCAGGCCGCAACCACGCGCCCGCCCCGGTCAAATCTCAGCTGGAAATAGCCTGCTTTCTGCGTATCCAGATGCGGACCCACGGCATTTGTCCATCCCGGGCTCAGCACCGTATCGGCATGCAAAACAAGAAACCAGTTTGCCCGTGCCTGTGCGCATCCGCGTTGCAACTGGCCCCCGCGCGAGGCAGGCCCTGTGACGATATGTGCGCCCCATGCATCGGCCTGTTTCAGGGTGTCATCCACCGACCCACCGTCGCTGACGATCAGTTCAGCAATCAGTCCGGCATCCAGCCCCTCCATCAACGCGTTCAGGCAGGCGGGCAAGGTTTGGCCCGCATTGAGCGTCGGGATAATGACAGATAGTGGTGCAGGCACGCGTGCCCCCTTTTTCCGGTGCATGAGCCTGTTATATGACAAGTCAGCTAAGCGAAAGGAATGCCCATGTCCGAACGTCATGTTTTTCGTCTTTCGGGTGAGGACACCCGGAGCTTTCTGCAAGGTCTGGTCACCAATGATGTGGACGGCGTCGATGCGGGGTTGGTCTATGCGGCTCTGCTCACGCCGCAGGGCAAGTATTTGGCTGACTTTTTTCTAAGCGCTGCGGGCGGTGATGTGCTGCTGGATGCCTCGGCCGAGCAGGCAGACATGCTGCGGACACGTCTGAGCACGTACAAGCTGCGTGCTGACGTCGCGATATCGGATGCGGACCTTTTTGTGCACCGGGGATTGGGCGAATGCCCACCGGATGGCATGTCAGATCCGCGACACTCTGCACTTGGCTGGCGCGCCTATCGCGCCGCACCACAGGCAGAGGACAACGTGGATTGGACCGCATTGCGCGTGGCGCACATGATCCCCGAGACAGGTGTCGAACTGACACAAGACACTTTCATCCTTGAAGCGGGGTTTGAAGCGATCAAAGGCGTTGATTTTCGCAAAGGGTGTTACGTGGGCCAAGAGGTCACAGCCCGAATGAAGCACAAGACGTCCTTGCGCAAAGGCTTGGTTCAGGTTGAGGTAAGCGGTGACGCAATGCCCGGGACACCGATCATGTCTGGTGAAAAACCGGCGGGAACGCTTCTTTCGCGGTCCGGTGATCATGCGATTGCGTATTTGCGCTTTGACCGCGCCCAAGGACCGATGACAGCAGGCGAAGCCGAGGTGACCTGGGCGGGCGCCGGAAACTGACACAGTTTCCGGTCAAAATCCGTGTCGGATTTTGGCGCGTCTGGGGTCAGGCGCGCTCAGAGTAATCCATGGTTTCTGTGTTCACGACGATGTCTTCGTCCTGCCCGACAAAAGGCGGCACCATAACCTTGAGACCATTGTCGAGTGTGGCCGGTTTGAATGAGTTGGCCGCTGTCTGGCCTTTGACCACAGGCTCTGTCTCGACAATCTTGCACACCACCTTTTGGGGCAACGTTGCGTTAAGGGCTTCTGCCTCGTGAAATTCGACAACGATCGTCATGCCGTCCTGCAGAAACGGACGCCGGTCCCCGAGGATCTCAGAGGGCAGTTCGATCTGCTCGTACGTGTCCGTGTCCATGAACACGAGCATGCCGTCGTTTTCGTAAAGAAACTGCTGGTCCTTTTGCTCAAGTCGGACACGTTCGACTTTGTCCGCACTGCGAAACCGTTCGTTCAGCTTTGACCCATTGCGCAGGTTGCGCAGCTCGACCTGCGCAAATGCTCCGCCTTTTCCGGGCTTTACGTGGTCCACCTTGACCGCAGCCCACAGACCACCGTTGTGTTCCAGAACATTCCCGGGGCGTATTTCGTTTCCGTTGATTTTAGGCATGTGTCAAAACCATGGCAAAAGGTTGATGAAAAGTTGAAGCCCCCTATATCTCGGGTATGGATGCCCTGCAAGGCAACCAGATGCAGTGCTGCACCCGCAGCAAGCCATGCAAAAAACGCAAGGGTGCTATGCAATTAGAGGGTGTCCGAATCGACCGAGATAGGCCATAACGGGCGTCACGCCGAAAAAGACAAGAGCAAGAATAAAAGGAAGGACGACGAATGAAAGACTTCGTTGACGGCACAGCCTTTAACAATGAACAAGGCAACCGTGCACGTAAACTGTTTGCAGCCGTGGTGTTGGCAGCGCTTGATGACGCCATCGCGGATGACAAGAAATATGGCAATGGTCCAGAGCAGATCGCCCGCTGGGCGCGTTCGCGCGACGGGCGCGAAGTGCTGAGCTGCGCCGGGATCGATCCCAACGAGCGGGTTGTTACCGGGCTGATGGATTTTGTTGGCAAAGGTGTTCGCACATCTGTCGCGCTGAGCCGCGAAGAATCCGAGCGTCGTAACGCCGCACAACAGGCCGAAGCCGCCTGATACTACTAATCTATGCTGTTTCTGAAATCGCGCCTCTCTGCCGGGCGCGTTTTCTTTTGGGCGGCGGTAAATTCGTCGGCTAACTGTCCACAAAGAAAAACAACCACTGACGTACAATCCAAAACTCAGCGGCTAGCAACAGGCCCGTCAGCAAGGCAGCCCAGAGCGGCACACGACGCACCCACAGGACGATGGCGGCGATGATGGCGACACACGCCTCAAGGGGCGCAATCCACCCTGCCCCGTGTGCACGGTCCCAATAACTGATCGGGCTTTCAAACACCCAAGATGACAGCGGCCAAAAGTGAGGCCGGCCATCATCGTGATGCAGCGGAAAATCAAGCAGCACATGCACGAGTGCTGCGCCCGTCAAGGCAATGGCCCACGGCACCTGCCGCCACAGCGCAACAGCCAAAAGTGCGCCCCACAAAACAAAGGAGTTGTCGATCGCAAAAACGGTTTGCCACGCATCGGAATAATACAGTTCGTTGAATACGCGCCCGGGCGGAATTGCCAGAATAAAGAGTGCCGTGCCAGCCATCACATAAAGCGACAAATCGGGCAGCAGTGCACCGGCAAAGGCCGCCAAAAGAATTTTCGATTGCACCGGGCGGCCAAACACCGCCGCGCCGATCAGCAGATGTGCAGGTGTGTTCACAGTACTAAAGTTGCCAAGGCTGCGCGTTTACGATCCGAGGTTTGGATCATTCAAGGTCTTGCGCTGCCAAAGCACGATGGATTTCCCGCCGCACCAGCTTGCGCACATTGCGGGTGATCCTTTCACCAAGCGCGCCCTGCAATTCTTCGCGCACGATGTCACTGATCAATTCGCGCAACGCATCCTCATCCAGAAGGTCATCGTCAGACCCAAACAGTCCACCAGTTCCCGCCTCCACAGACGTATTCTGGGACGCTGACACTTCCATGTCTGGCGCCCCATCCGAGTCATCCTCGTGTTGCACTTCCGCATGCACAGTTTCGCTCAATTCGGGTTCAACCTGTGCATTCTCGGCCACGCTGTCGGTTGAGACCGCATCAGCCAGGTCATCTTGGGCCATTGGACCTACTTGCGCTTCTAACTCGTCATGCCCCGTTTCTTCGGGCTGTTCAGCAAGGCTCATCTCGGGCTCAACGTCTTCCCATTCCATCGCTGGCTCTTCCGTGCCGGCATAGGCGTCCGTTCCCGGATCGTCAGGCTCAAACTGATCAGGGCGCTTTCCAACCAGCGTTTCCAAAGCAGCGATCTTTTCACTCAGGCTTTGGGCTGCGGTTTCTCCCGCTTCACCGGCAAGATCGCCCTGATCAAAGACGTCAGGTTCCGGCACATCCACCTCGTGCGAGGCCTCAGCGATCACAGGCTCCGCCTGCTCGCCCTCGGGCGCGTCCTCATCGGCCGTGTCTGCTGCCGCAGGTTGATCGACCTCACTGGCCCAGTCTTCCGGCACAATCGGAGCCTCGGTATCACCTGCCAACTCTGTCGCCTCTTCCAGATCCGACGTAACATCGTCGACCTGCTCATCCACGCCGTTTGACAACACCATCGGATCGCTCGGCTTTGCCTCTTCGGACGTCCGTGCGGAGCGGAATGCACCTCTGACGGGCAAGTCGGCTGACAGCTGCGCAACGACGGCACTGTCATCAGCCGGCACAAATCCGTTCTCACGCACATTCAGCCGTTCAGGTGCGGGCCCGTCCTTGCGAAACGCGTTTTCGGCAAACGCAGACAATCCTTCATCTTCGTCATCCTGAACGTCATCCGCGAAATCCTGGTCTTCAAATGCACTCGCGTCTTTGGACGCAGACTCATCGGCATCGTCTTCTTCAGGGACGCGCAGAGATGGAGTAAGGACCAATCGATCACTTGGCGGTTGCTGGACAGACGCAGAACCGGGACGCGCATTGTCAGAAACCAGACGGCGAATGGACGCAAGCACGTCCTCCACATCTGTGTTGGTCATCGGATCAGACATTCTTTTTACCACTCGTAGCCTCACTGCGCAGTCTAGCCCGCGCATGAGAGTCGCACAACACTGTGGTGAAAACCTTAATCAGATGGTTGGAGCGCGCGCAGCACCTTATCCAGCTGTTGGCCTTGTTTTGAACGGTTAGTCGGCGCGTCTTTTACCAGGTTGTAATAGGCGACCGGGTCATAGATTTGTACCGGGAGACCCAACCTCTGCGCTGTCAACAATCCCATCGATTCGAGGACCTGATACGACGCAACATATTGATCAACCTGTGCAGAAATACGTGTCGTTCGAGCATCCAGAAGGTCTTGTTCCGCGTCCAACACATCAAGCGTGGTCCGCGCGCCCAACGTCGCTTCTTCTCGCACACCCTCAAAGGCGACCTGAGAAGCGCGAACTTCCTCTTCAGACGCAATAATACTAGAACGCGCGGCCACCAGATTGGATATGGCGATGACGACGTCCTGTTGAACATTGTGACGCACGGTGTGCAGGTTTCCACGCGACGCATCGCGTACAGCTATTGTTCGACGCTCTGCCGCGCTCAACTCACCACCACGGTAGATCGGGCCAGTTACGTTCACACCAACCGAGCCGATTTGCGAGTCACCCCGGGTGCCGAGGTCTTCCTCAACGCCCAAAATGCCGCGCAGATTTACCGTTGGCAGCCTCGCCGCAACAGCCGCCGTGATCAGCAATTCATTTGCCGCAATCTGGCGCCGGGCCTGTTCCATCTCTGGGTGAGTGCGGACAGCAACGCCTTGCGCCCTCGCGACATCCGTCGTCGTCTGGGGCAGCGGAGGAATGGCCGTTAAGCGTCCGGGCTGGCGCCCTGCCGCATTGGCATATTCGGCCTGAGCCTGAACCAAATCACGCTGTGCGGCAGCCAAGGCACTACGTGCACTTGCCACGGCGGCTTCGGCCAGTGCCACATCTGTCCGGGTCACTTCGCCCACTTCAAACCTGTCTTCGGCCGCACGCAGTTCTTCTTGCAGAAGGCGCAAGTTGTTCTGTCGCAACGACACAAACTCTTGCTGACGGAACACGTTGAAAAAGGCGACTGCCGCCCGAAGGA
>ERZ1740072.627-NODE-627-length-14006-cov-3.898430_pt1 | contig 14006 bp, 12 predicted proteins | sample MGYA00581733_ERZ1740072 | MGnify/ENA primary metagenome ERZ1740072 (study PRJEB43018, sample SAMN04849741) | marine metagenome | isolation source: floating plastic debris | place: Pacific Ocean | collected 2008-08-30 | study: EMG produced TPA metagenomics assembly...
GATTTTGATCTGGCTTCTGTGACTTGCGCATATCGTTGTCGAGCGTCGCGTGATCGATGTGTTGAAACAATTGTCCCGCCGCGACAAAATCAGCCGGGTTGTCGTTGACATAGCGTACGTCGCCCTTGCTCTGGTGCATCAGGAGCCGATAAAATTCCAGTGGTTTTCTTCGAAGTCTGAATTTGATGCCGGCAGAGGCGATTTTCAGGCCCGCTTGCGAATGGACCATTTGTCTGAACATCTGCTGCAACCATCGCGGCCGAAACACGTCCAGGATGTCCTTGTTGAAGACAACATTCGAAAACAGAGCGAAAGAGACGCGGTCCGATATCAAAGACAGACGATAGCAGACCGGATTTGCGCTTCCCATTCCGAGCAATACGAACGGTTTCAGCTCAAGCTGGGCGATCAGTTTATGAATCAACACCGCTTCCGTGGACGCCGTTGCGCCTTTCTCGATCAGCTCACCTGTGAACAAGGCGCGCGGCATTCCGGTAGAGGATCCGAAACCGGGGCGTTCGATAAAGATCACCTGCAAGCCGTTCGCCCACATCTGTTCGCAGAAGGCGACCGATGGGGGCATTGGGTATTCAACCGAGTTCAGAATCACCAATGGCTGAAGGTCTGAGATATAGCCACGATAGATCATTACTCTCAGGGCAATGTTCGAGCCTCCCAAAGAGATCATGGACTCGATACGCGCTGACGGCGCTTGTCGTGCCGCGTCCATTGCGTATTCAGAGAGTCGAACCGGAACAGCCATGTAATAGGTCTCGTTTCAGCCTTTGGTCTTTCGTTGATTGAGATGCCTCGCGGCCTCATCCTGTTGAAAAGCTAAGCGCAACCTATGACGTGAGCGCGCATTGGCAAGCTTGATCTGTTTTCTGCCTTCATCCTTCGATCAGCGTTTTCGCCAGATCGCCATACTCTTTCGCGCGCGCACGGTTTCCTTGTTTGAGTTCCAACTTAGCCAGGGCCGCATAAGGCGGCGCCAGTTTCGGATCCAGGCGGATCGACGCCTCACACGCCAGCCGGGCGTTTTCAAAGTCTTTCAGACTGACATAGGCCACGGATTTCAGATACAGCCAGACTGCGTGCCCTGGATAGTTGGGGCTAATCCGAATGGCCTTGTCGATGAGTGGCAATCCCGCATTCGGATCACCCAGCTGGATATGCGCCCAGGCAAGCGCTGCATTTGCCTGGGCATTCGAGGGGTCGAGGTCTATGGCACGTTCAAGATGAGGCTTGCCGGTTTCTGGCTCGCCGACGTCGCAGAAGGCGCACCCTGACCAGCCGAGAACCGAAGAGCGGTGTGGATCTTTCTCCAGGCCTTCCGACGCCAGATCCATGACTTCTGGCTTGACCTCCTCATGCGACTTGTCGAGCAGGCCCCATGGTGCGACCAGCCCTTTCACCAGCGCCTGCATGCTGATCGCGGGCGCGAAATCCGGATCTACCTTTCGCGCCGTTTCCAAATGTCCAATCACCCGAGACATGGTGGCGCGGTTCCAGCCGCGCCGGTCCATCAGGATTTGGGATTGCTTGAAATGAAAATAGGCCCCGGGGTTTATCGAAGCATCCTGTTCGAGTCGCCTGACTTCAGCCAGATCGATTTCAGCCCCCAGGGCATTAGCGATCTCGAATATCAGAAGGTTCTGCAAGTCGAGCAATTCTGAGCGCGGTCTGTCAAAATTAAGCGCGCCGATCACCAGGCCGGATTGACTCGCGATCACCTTGGCGGAAATGCGGATCATGTCACCGGATGGCCTGACGGATCCGGTGAGGACGTATCCGACACCGACATTCCGACCGAGATCCTCCGGCATATCGGGCGAATGCGGTTGATGCAGCGCAGCCCCTCGCGAGATGACGTCATAGCCAGGCATGCGCGCCAGTTGAGTCGTGAGGTCATCATGAATGGCATCGCACAAGATAAGTCCGTCTGGATCTGTATCGAGGCTCCGGAACGGCAGCACGATAAGCGAGGTTTGCGGGTGTTGATCATTGATCACCAATCCCGGACTGACATCCGGATCGCGCGCGGTCGAAGCGTCTTGTTTGGCCGCCGAATCGAGCGCGCCAATGAATCGGAACCCGACTCCGTGGACCGTCTTGATCAAGGCCTGTCGACGACCATCATCCCCGAGCGCCTTTCGGGCGTCCTTGAAGCGACCCGTTACAACAGATTCAGAGACGATGCGCCCATCCCAGATTTGATCAATGATCTCGTCTTTCGAAATCACCCGGTCCGGATGACGGATGAGAAGACTCAAAAGGTCAAAAACTTGCGGCTCGATCGGGATCATCAATCCGGCTTGCCGGAGTTCGCGGCAATTCTCATCAAGCTCGAAATCGGCAAAATGGTGGATCATGTCGTCAAGCGTAGCGGAAAATCCCCGCTTTTTCCAAGTCAATGGAAAGCGGGGGTCAAAATTGTTCGGGCGATGCGTTGCCGTCTCGTCCATCTGATGACGGCTCAGCATATGGCGAAGGCGGCGTATGCGCTTGGCCCGACAAATGCGATCGAAACGAAAGCGATCAGGTACATCGCGTACAGGGTTGTTCGAATGGTTTGCATGTTCATCTCCATAATGGGTTGATCGGTGAGGTGACCCTTGCCACCGGCGATGTCCCAACACTGGAGCAAATCGAAAGTCGAAGCTTGAAGATGATCTGGAGATGTTCTGAAGATTTCTGGAACTATCCCAAAAAGGCAGATATTAGAGACAGATGCGTTATTCCTTCGACGAATTCGAACTGACTCTTGATGCGTTTGAACTGCGCAAATCGTCAGAATTGGTCGCGGTTGAACCGCAAGTCTTCGGTTTGCTAGTGCATCTGATCGAAAATCGCGATCGCGTCGTGACACGCGATGAGCTGATCGAGGCGATCTGGGATGGCCGGTTTGTGTCGGAATCCGCTGTCTCAACCCGCATAAAGTCGGCGCGCAAGGCGATCGATGATGACGGCCAGACGCAACGCTTCATAAAGACGGTCCATGGGCGCGGCTTCCGGTTTGTCGGTGAAGTCGTGGAAGGGTCGTCGGACGCAGACACCTCAGGCGCGCCCAAAGACGATCAGCCTGCGAAATCCGAAGATTTCGTCTTTCAGGACATTCGCTTCTGCCATAGCGCCGATGGGACAAAGATCGCGTTCACCAAAGCAGGCGACGGACCACCCCTCATAAAGACCGCCAATTGGCTCAATCACCTGGAATATGACTGGCAAAGTCCGGTCTGGAGTCATGTCTTCCTGGACATCTTACGAGGCCATACAATGCTGCGCTAGGATGCGCGCGGCAATGGCTTGTCGGACTGGACGGGCGACGATTTTTCGTTCGAGCGGCAGGGCGAGGATCTCGAAGCCGTTGTGGAAGCTTCTGGTCTCGAACGCTTCCCACTGCTCGGCATATCACAAGGATGTGCTGTCAGTGTCGCGTTCGCGGTGCGCCATCCGGAGAAGGTGACGAAACTGGTTCTGCTAGGTGGATATGCGCGCGGATGGCGCAAGTCCCAGTCCCAAACCATGCGCGAGGAAACCGAAGCTATGGGCGTCCTCATTCGATCAGGCTGGGGCCGCAACAATCATGCGTTTCGGCAGATGTTCACGTCGCTGTTCATGCCGGATGCGCCGACAGAGAATCAATCCTGGTTCAACGAATTGCAACGCATGACCACTTCGGCCGAGAACGCCGCGAACTTGTTGGATGCACTCGGAGATGTTGATGCGCGCACCTACCTTAAAGATGTGAAGGCGCCGACGCTGGTGGTGCACTGCCGCGGGAATTTGCGCGTTCCCTTGAGCGCCGGGCAAGAGCTCGCCGCCGGAATCCCGGGCGCGCGATTCATGACTCTTGAAAGCAATAACCACATTATGCCGGAATCTGACCCGGCATGGCGAAAATTCTCAGGTGCGATGCGGGCTTTTCTAACGGAGGAAAGCTGATCAGGTTCTGATGAGAGTCTCAACTGGATGAATCAATCAGATTTTTAATTCAATAAAAACGGGGATTTAGCGGCCCCTGTTCGCAAAACCAAGAAATCTTCAAGATTTCTCCATGCAATCTTCAAGCGTGAAATCAGCGCTCGGTTAGACCTGTCTCCGTCGACACCGACACTTGGTCTGAATTCAACTTTTGGAGACACTTATGACACAGACACAATCCGCAAATGAGCAATTGAATGGCGTCAATGTAGAGGCCCTGCTGGGTGCTCGCGAAGCGCTGGACAACGCGCCAGAGGCCGCCGAGTTTACCTGGAAAGCGAGCAGCGAATGGAAGAATGGCGCGCACACACGCATGGAAATGTATGGCTTTTTCGGCCTGGGGGAAGAGCATGCCCGTAGCTAGACCTTCACGATCGACTCCGATCATCCGGAAGTGTTCGCCGCGACGGACGTTGCGCCGACCCCGATCGAAATCGTTCTGTCTGGTCTGGCCGGTTGCCTGACCGCGGGCATCGCTTCGGTTGCGGAGAATCGCGGAATTAAGCTCAACTCCGTGAAAGCCACGCTCGAAGGCGACATGAACCTGTACGGCATTCTTGGTGTCGACAGTAATGTCCGCAACGGCTTCAGCGCGGTTCGCGTTCGCTATGACATTGATGCAGATTCCAGCGACGAGGATATTGCAGCTCTGGTGGCGCAATCTCAGAAGCGCTCCGCTGTTTTCGATATCATCACCAACCCGACCAACGTCTTCGTGACGGTGGCCTGATCCTTCCTCCCCCAAACTAGGAGCGAGTCCCATGCGTGACATTTCCACCCTGATTATCGGAGCCGGACAAGCCGGTCTGGCGATGAGCCATTGCCTCAGCCAGCGTTCGATCGAACACGTCCTGCTGGAACGCGGTCAGGTCGCCAATTCCTGGCGCACCGAACGGTGGGACTCGCTCCGCCTTTTAACCCCAAACTGGCAGAGCCGACTGCCCGGTTATACCTATACCGGTGACCAGCCGGACGGCTATCGCACGATGCCGCAAACGATCGATTTGCTATCCGGTTATGCCAATCAAATTGCCGCGCCGATAGATTCCGAAACCACGGTGCTCAGCGTCGATACGAGCGACCGGGGATACCACGTGAAAACCAATCGCGGCGACTGGACATGTCGGACCCTCGTCATGGCGTCCGGTGCCTGCAATATCGCAAACATCCCGGCCTGTGCGGCAGAGCTCCCTGGCGACATCGCTTCGTTGACGCCTTTGACTTACCGCAACCCGGATCAACTTTCGGGCGGTGGCGTGCTCGTCGTCGGCGCCTCCGCAACAGGGGTTCAACTTGCCAGTGAGGTTCAGCGCTCTGGACGGCAAGAGATCCTCGCCACGGGCGAACACGTACGCGTGCCGCGCACGTATCGCGGTCACGACATCAAATGGTGGATGGATCAAACCGGGGTCATGGATATGACCCTGGCCGAGGTCGACGATATTCGCCGTGCCCGCCACGTGCCGTCGCTGCAGCTGATTGGCAGCCCAACGCAGGAGACGATCAGTCTCAACAGTTTACAGGCGATCGGCGTTCAGATTGCCGGGCGTGCGATGAACATCCATGACGGCAAAATCCAATTCTCCGGATCGCTCGCCAATGTTTGCCGTCTCGCGGATCTGAAGATGAACCGGTTGCTGACACAAATCGATGACTGGATTGATGCAGAAGCGCCGGGAGGTGTGACGGAAGCCTCTTACCGTCTGCGGGATACGATCATTCCGAGTGATCCACTTTTGCAGCTCGATCTGAAAGCGGCCGGTATTGAGACCGTCATCTGGGCCACCGGCTTCAAGCCTGACTATTCCTGGCTGAATGTTCCGGTGATCACCCCGCGCGGCGAGCTGCGCCATCAGGGCGGCGTGGTTGATGCGCCGGGGCTTTATGCGCTCGGGCTGCCTTTCCTCCGTCGCCGCAAGTCCAGCTTGATCGATGGGGTCGGCGACGATGCCCACGACCTGTCCCGCCATCTTGCCAGCTATCTCGGCCAAACCGTCGCTGAGGCGGCCTGATCAAACTCTCATGGAGACTCTCATGCATTCCCAATCTGTTATCAAATCTGCACTTGAACGCTCGGTTCAGGTCGTCACGCTGAAGCCGGCCCGTGGGCAACGGACATATACAAATATCGCCACGGTTGGCGCGGGCACGGTCTGTCGGACCGTCGAGAAAGACCAGGAAATCACGGTCGATGTCGGCAAGGCCATGGGCGGCGATGATGCTGGCCCATCCCCCAGCACCATGCTGCGCGCGGCGTTCAGCAGTTGCCTGGCGATCGGGATCAAGCTCTGGGCATCGCGCCTCGACGTGCCAATTGAGCACATCACCGTGACCGTCGAAACGGATGTCGACGCGAGTGGGCAGCTGGGTGTTTCCGAAAGCGCAAGCGCTGGCTTCGAAGCCATTCGTATTGCGGTCTCGGTTCAGTCTGATGCTGATCGCGATGCGGTGACGCAGGTGATTGAAACCTCTTTCGCGCATAGCCCGCTCGTAGAGGTGTTCCGCAACCCGCAATCCATTGAGACCGCGCTGACCATCGAAGCGCCGGTCGCAGCCTGATCTTAAATAAAAGGAACAAGACGATGCACGCGAAACTTCAAAGACGCATTCAACGCTATGGCTGGGACAAAGCCGTTGAACATTATGATGATGGCTGGCGCGAGAGCCTGCGCGAAGCCCAAACTCATTTGCTACAAATGTCGGCTGCGAGGCCGGGCGAACATGTCCTCGATATCGCTTGCGGGACAGGCCTTGTCACATTTCCGCTTGCGGACGCGGTGGGCCCTACCGGCCGGATCGTCGCGACGGACATATCGCAGAAAATGGTCGACCATGTTGCGGGGCAAGCCAGTCAGCGCGGCTATGGACAGATCGAGGCCTTTCGCGCGGATGCTGAATCCCTGGAAGGACTGGACGATGCCCAGTTCGATCTTGTTACCTGTGCGCTTGGATTGATGTACGTGCCCGAGCCCCTGGAGGCGATGAAACAAGTGACGCGCTTGTTGAAACCTGGAGGACGGGCCGTATTCGCTGTCTGGGGCGCGCGCAAAAATTGCGGCTGGGCGGATATATTCCCAATTGTCGATGCCCGCGTGGAGACGGATGTTTGCCCGATGTTTTTCCGGCTGGGCACAGGTGACGTTATGGCGATGGAGATGGAACAAGCGGGGCTGGGGTCGCTTGAAACGGTGCGCTTTCAAACCTCGCTACCATTTGAAAGCGACGAAGCGGCGGTTGAAGCGGCCTTTATCGGAGGGCCTGTTGCCTTGGCCTATGACCGTTTCGACACCGCAACACGCGACTCTGCGCATGCTGAATACATCGCGTCGATTGCGCCATTTCGATCTTCGGAAGGATACAAGATTCCGGGTGAGTTTGTTGTGGTACGCGGCGAAAAGGACAGATGAATTGTTCAGATTGCACGTGGCGTAGAGCGCCCTTCAGTCCCGGTCTGACAAATACTCTGCCAGTGTGTCAGCCAGCGGCTGTGCGATGGCGCCAACCCCATCAGCGGTCGGGTGAAGTCCGTCAGGCATCAGAAGTTCCGGTTTATCGAAGACGGGATCCATCAATCCCTCATAGAGCGGAACGCCATATGTGGCCGCCAGGTCAGGATAGATTGCGGCAAAAGCGGCCGCGCGCGGGTCGCTGGCCGCAGACGAGCGGGCCGACAGGCTGACCAGGAATACATCGGTTCCATCCGCCTGTGCGCGCTCGACAATTGTAGAGAGGTTGGCCCGCGTTTGAGCCGGATCCAGCCCAGAGAGATAATCATTGGCGCCCAGGGCCAGGACGAGGATATCCGGGTCAACCGAGGCCACGCTCCAGTCATACCGGGCCAGTCCGCCCGCACTGGTGTCGCCGGAGACGCCCGCATTTACAAACTCGACCGCGTAGGTCTCCGAGGTCAGGCGCCGTTCGAGTTGTTCGGGCAACGCGTCCGCAGGCGGCAAACCGAACCCGGCGGTCAGACTATCGCCCAGCATGACAATCTTGAACGGATCGATTGCAGATTCCGGTTCTGGTAGCGTCGGCGAATTCGGGGCGTCGGCCGGCGCCGGTTCGACTTCACCTGGCTCCGAAATCGGATCGGACGAACTGGCAGGTGCCCCGCACGCCGCCACGATTAAACCTGCAATGGCAGCGGCAAGAATGGGCAATCTCAAGTTCAATTCTGCTACCTCAAAATCCATGATCGACAGGCGGTCGATTTGCTTTACCTAACTAGCTACATGACACATCCTATTCGCATGACCAATGTCGGTTTGACCCTGACATCCACATCCGGCCCGGTCGAGATCCTTCGCGGCGTCGATTTTTCCTGCAAAGCGGGGGAATCCGTTGCCATTATTGGCCCGTCCGGATCTGGCAAATCATCCCTGATCTCAATTGGCGCTGGCCTGGAAAGGGCCTCCACGGGGGACGTGGAACTGCTTGGAACCAACCTTTCAGGCCTGGATGAAGACGCTCTCGCGCGCTTGCGCCGCGGCCGGGTCAGCATGGTGTTCCAGTCCTTCCATCTTCTGCCGACCATGACGGCGCTCGATAATGTTCGCGCGGCGCTGGAAATAGCTGCGATGGACGATGCCCTGGCGCGGGCAAAACGGGCATTAGACGCCGTCGGTCTGTCGGATCGACTGGATCACTATCCCGGTCAACTCTCTGGTGGCGAACGCCAGCGCGTGGCTGTGGCGCGCGCGCTCACCTGCGAGCCAGATCTCGTATTTGCAGATGAACCGACCGGCAATCTGGACACTAAGACAGGAGAAGCGGTCGCCGACTTGCTGTTTCGCATCGCAAGTGAACAAGGGTCGACTCTCGTACTGGTCACGCATGATCAGGCACTGGCCGCGCGGGCGGATCGGACCGTCAAGATGCTGGACGGTCGGTTACATTGAGCAGACTGGCCTGGATCATCGCGAGTCGAGAGCTGGCGGGCGGTGTCCGAGGCTTTGTGATCTATCTGGCTTGCATTGCGCTCGGCGTCTTCGCGATCGCGGCAGCCGGGTCGGTGACAGAAGGCTTTAGCCGTGGCCTCGCCTCTGAAGCGCGGACTCTCCTGGGCGGAGACGCGATGTTCACCGCCTCGCAGCGCCGCGCGACACCGGAAGAGCGGACCTGGATGGAGTCCCGCGGACAGGTCTCGGAACGGATCAGCCTGAACGTCATGGGGCAAGCGGGCGAGACGCGTCAGCAAGTTGATATTCGGGCGGTCGATGACAGGCATCCGCTGCTTGGAAAAGATGTCGTGTTCGGGGCTGAAAGCCTGGATCAGGCTCTGGCGTTCGATGATGGCAAATGGGGCGTTGCGGTGACTCCCTCTCTGCTGGAGACGTTTGCGCTCGAGATCGGCGACGATATTCAACTCGGCACGATCACGGCCACCATCCGGGCGCGACTGGATGCCGAGGCGGATGGGATCGGAACCCCTGGCGTGTTCGGGCCGGAAGCGACCATTAATCTAACCGCCCTGGAAGAGGCGGGCCGACTGACCAATGGGCAACTGTTTCGCTCGCGTTACTTGATGATTCTTCCAGAGGGCCAGACCGGCGATGATGTGGCGCAAGCCGCGGAAACTGAGTGGGGCAAATCAGGATTGCGCTATCGAGGCCCCGAAGACGCGATTGATGGATTGCAGCGCCTGCTCGAAATGCTGAACACGTTTCTGTCGGTCATTGGCATTGCGGCATTGGTGGCGGGCGGCGTCGGCATTGCCCAAGCTTGCACCTCATTTCTGCAAAGCCGGATTCACTCGATTGCTGCATTCAAAACCCTTGGGGCAGACACACAGACGATACGGATGGCTTACCTCGTCCAATTGGGCGCACTGGCCTTGTTCGGCGCTTTGATCGGCGTCGCACTCGGAGCGGCAATGCCGTTCTTGATCGCGCTCTTCCTTGGGGATCGAATCCCGCTGCCATCTGTGTTGGCGATTTATCCGGAACCGCTCTTGCGCGGCATTTTTCTTGGGCTTTTGGCAGCAGCTATGTTCGCCCTGCCGCCGCTCGGCCGGGCCCGGGCCACCCGGCCCGCTGCCCTGTTTCGATCATTGGGGCTGGATGATCAGGCTTCTATCCCCTGGCTCGAGCGCGGCTTCGCGATGGCCGCTGCGATGGCTATGGTCCTGCTCGCCATTATAGCCAGTTCTACGCCGATCATTACGGCTTTTCTGCTCGCCGGGTCTGGCTTGGCCTGGTTGATTTTTCTCGGCGCGGCTGGCTGCATTCGACAGGGGGCAAGACGCGCCTTGCCGGCGGCGCGTGGCTTTTCACGCCGCGGCCTGTCCTATCTATCCGGGCCCGGCGCACTGGCACCGAAGGTTGCGCCGGCGCTGGGACTGGGATTGGCGCTGCTTGTCTTTGTCGTCGTCATTCAGGCCAATATCGTTCGACAGGTGAAAGAGACGGCGGCAGCAAACCTGCCTGCCTTGTTCATCACGCAAATCCCGCAAGCGGAGATCGAGACGTTCGATGCCCTTATCGCCGCGCAGGGGATCGAGATCGAAGATCCAGAAGCATTCCGACGGACGCCGCTGATCATTGGAAGGGTGATTTCGCTCAATGGCGTGGAGGGCAACGAAGACTCCGTCGCCGAATCCGAGCGAGGGGCGGTCGATGGCGAAATCGGGATGCCGTATATTGGCCGGCAACCTCCAGAGGTGAATCTGACCGAAGGCGAGTGGTGGCCGGAAGATTATACGGGACCGCTGTTGGTTTCGATCGAAGCGGATGCCGCCCGCGGTCTGGGGCTTGGGCTCGGTGATACGATCGGCTTTCGTGTGTTTGGCCGGGAGGTGGAAGCCAGCGTTGCCTCGCTGCGCGATGTTGATTGGGGGAGTTTCGGCGCTAACACGGCCTTCATCTTGTCGCCTGGCACGCTCGAAGCGGCTCAGCCTCAACATATTGCCATCGTGCAGACGGAACCTGGGGGCGAAGCCGCCATAATAAGCGCGCTTGCCACGGATTTTCCGAATGTGGTCGTGTTCCAAACGCGCGAGGCTCTGGCGACAGCGGGTCGTCTGCTGGGAAATATCTCGATCGCCATCAACGCGGCTGCCAGTATCGTTCTGTTCGCCGGTCTCCTGGTGCTGTTCGGCGCGTTCGCGTCGATGGCTCGGGAGCGTCGGAAAGACGCGGCCCTTCTGAAGACGTTTGGCGCCAGTCGCTGGCAAGTCTTCGGGCTTTATGCCGCCGAATTTGGTCTTTCCGGCGCGGTCGCAAGCCTGTTGGGGGCGGCCATCGGCACGGCAGCTGCCTGGCCCGTCGTGACGCAACAATTTGAAGCGGAATGGGCCATGCCCTGGACTGAGCTGATGGCGATTTTGGGCCTATCCATTCTGGTCTCCGCCGCCGGTGGTCTGGTTGTGGGCCGCCGCACGCTGGCCCATCCTCCGATGCGGGTATTGCGATCCATTTGATGGACTCAGATTACGTCAGCGTCCGCCGAATGGCGCTTCGTCATGCCCGAATGCTCAAACGCGGTCATATAGACCTCGTTCTGCAGACATTTTCACATCAGACCTTGCCCCTTTGATCATTTTCTAATGATCTTTGACTCATTCTGTGATCCTGCCATGCGAGGTGATGCGTGACCGCCAGTTTATTGACTAAGCTGCAAGATTTATTGGGATTTATTTATCCCGAAGAAGACGGTGTGGTGCTGTCCCAGCGCGTTTTTGACTGTTTTTTTGCCGACAGTGACTGGCTGAGAGACACGCCGAGATATCCAGACGTCCAGGGTCAGTGGACGGAGGATGATGTCCTGCTCATCACATATGGGCATTCCATTATTGATGGCACACACAAGCCGCTGGATCTGCTTTACGATTTCCTGACGCGCTATTTGAAAAATGCGTTTACCGGCGTGCACATCCTGCCTTTCTTTCCATTTTCATCGGACGAGGGGTTTTCAGTCACCGACTATACAGTTGTGAATCCGGTCATCGGGGAGTGGGCCGATATCAATCGCATCGCATCAGAGTTTAAACTGATGTCTGACCTGGTGCTCAATCATGTCTCATCACAGGGGCCATGGTTCAGCGCCTATCTGCAGGGGCAGGCGCCTTATGATGGCTATTTCGTCGAAGCAGATCCGAACGCGGATCTCAGCGATGTTGTGCGCCCGAGAACCAGCCCGCTATTGCGTGAAGTTGAAACTGCGAATGGCGTCAAACATGTCTGGTGCACATTCAGTCACGATCAGGTCGATCTCGATTTCAAGAATCCTGAAGTGCTGCTGGAATTTCTACGCATAACCCGGCTTCACATTGAAAATGGCGTTCGTGTGATCCGCCTGGATGCGGTCGCCTTTCTTTGGAAGACGATCGGGACGTCCTGCATTCACCTGCCCGAAACACATGCGATCATTCAGCTGATGAGAGTCCTGCTCGATCATCTCAAGGAATCTGTTGTTTTGCTTACAGAGACCAATGTTCCGAACACCGAGAATCTTTCCTATTTCGGGATGCGGAATGAAGCGCACAGTATCTATAATTTCTCACTGCCGCCCTTGCTCGTTCATGCCCTTCTGACAGGCACATCGGAATATTTGAATCAGTGGCAGATGTCGATGCCACCCGCCCCGCTGGGTTGTGCCTATCTCAATTTCAGCGCCAGTCATGATGGTATTGGAATGCGACCAGCGGAGGGCCTGCTGCCGGCTGAAGATATTGAACTGATGCAGCAGACCACGACCGCGTTTGGCGGCCTGATCAATATGCGCACGATGCCGGACGGATCCGAGAAACCGTATGAGCTGAACATCACCTGGTATGACATGATGAAGGGCACCCCGGAGGGCGACGCCTATCAATTCGACCGGTTCATATGCTCACAAACCATCGTTCTGGCGCTGGAGGGGATTCCGGCCATCTACCTTCACGCCCTATTGGCGACCCCGAATGATACTGAAGGGGTGCGCAAGTCTGGCGTCAATCGCGCAATCAATCGGCACAGGTGGAACTATCCTGCACTGCATGAGCATCTTGCTGATCCAGAGAGCGTTCATGCGCAGGCCATGACGGAGCTTAATCGACGATGTGGCATTCGCCGCGCGCAGAAAGCGTTCCATCCCAATGCGACGCAATTTACAATGCAGCTCGGCGACAAGATCTTCGGATTCTGGCGCCAGAATCTCGAACGCGATCAGTCGATCTTCGCCATCCACAATATTTCCGATGGAGAGGTCCGCATCCCGGCCCGGTCCCTAAACCTGATTTCCGGCGACAATTGGGTGGATCTGCTCAGCGGCGACGCGATTGAGCCTCTGGGGGAGGAGATTCAGTTTCGACCATATCAGTGTCGATGGATCACCAATCGGGTCAACTAGGCGCCTGCGTCGGCACTGACCGCATCCTTGATCCGCGGCATGATGGTCGGGTCCGCAGCATCAATCCGGGTCCAGTTCGGGATGAGCGGCGTTTCGACCGGTGTTTCCAGAAATTGCGCCCCGGCTTCCGCCACATTTGTCGCGAATAGCTCAACCGCACGCTCTTCCGAATTGCGGTCGAGCGACAGGCCATTCATCGTCGCGACCGCATCATACGCCTCGATCAGGTCGAGCGCTGTTCGATAATAGGTGGCTTTCAGGGTTCGAAACGTCTCTTTCTGGAAGACGACTCCCTGAATGGCCAGTTTTCGAAACAAGGCTTTTGAGATGTCTCGCGACATTCGTGAGAGCCCCGCATTTGCATCACTCTCTGAAAGCGGTTGATGCTTGTGATCATAATTGTCGGCAATATCGACCTGGCAGATCCGGCGAGCGTTCAAGTTGCGATAGGCTTCAGACAAGACGCCGATTTCGAGCCCCCAATCGGAGGGGACACGAATGTCCTTCAGTATGCTCGTTTCCATCGCGAATTCGCCGGAAAGCGCATACCGGAAACTTTTCAGATAGGTGAGATAATCCAGGTGCCCGAACAGCTCGGAAAGGGCGTGCAAAAGCGGCGAGACCAGCAATCGATTGACGCGCCCGATCAAGATCCCGCTGGCGACCCGTGGCTAATACCCCTAGCAGAACTGATA
>ERZ1740072.628-NODE-628-length-13994-cov-15.308774_pt1 | contig 13994 bp, 17 predicted proteins | sample MGYA00581733_ERZ1740072 | MGnify/ENA primary metagenome ERZ1740072 (study PRJEB43018, sample SAMN04849741) | marine metagenome | isolation source: floating plastic debris | place: Pacific Ocean | collected 2008-08-30 | study: EMG produced TPA metagenomics...
AACGTACTTTGAAGGAGATACTTCCACTGGCGCAACCGCCCTGCTCGTTAGCTCCTATGTTCGTAAGCCAATTCTGGGCCTAGAAGGTGTTGGTGTCAGTATTAATGTCCTGTCAGGCTCCATGGTGTCTAAACCTACCCTCGGCTACGGTGCCGAAGGCTTTGTGATTCAGGAATACGTAGAGCTACCGAAAGCTTACGGTGTATGGAATTACATGGTTGGCAGCTGGTCGATTGATGGGGACGCTGGCGGCATCATTATTCGGGGCGACCGAAATATGGTCACTGGACGACACTGCCTCATAATTCCCCACGTTGTTACCGATGGAGTTTTTACTAAATGAAGCTAGTTCAGAACTCCTGGAATCTTGGCGACGTGATTAGTGTCAACCATTCTATTCCCATTAAATTCATTGAAGCGGCTGGCGCTGACAATACCGAAAACTTTATTCGACTGCTGGCCAGGGATGTTTATTCAGAGGCTGATTCTCAGTCTCTTTATGACTACCTGACCGGGCCAGATCGGCAATGGGGACTATCAACTGAGGTGTTTGCCTTCCTCAGGATGTGGCTAGAAGATGAGCTTAAGCACTATCGGGCTATTCAGCGGGTGTATCGTGCTGTTAGTGGTGTCAGCTACGAGTACATTGAACAGCAAGAAGCTGATCGTGTTCACGAGGTTGAGCCGATCAACTTCGTGCTGAATGATGAGTTTACCTTTTTGGTAGCACTGGCCTTTGATGAATTCGGTTCGACCTTAAGCTATAGGCGAGACCTTCAGGAGTATTACCGTCACTATGGCCCTGAGGTTGCATCAGTGTGTCAGCACTTGGTGCGCGATGAAGGTGCTCATGCCCAGAACGCTATCCAGCTCCTAATAGAACGTCATGGTCACCGGTTAGATGAGGTAGAAGAGACACTGAGCCAGATCATTGAACTAGAGGCTTCTCTGGGTCGATACTGCAAAACATTCTTTTTGGATCATGCTCAGGAACAAGACAGATTTCCTCCCTTCTTTAATGAAGTGGTTGTTCAAATAATTTTGTCCCGCCTGGGGCTAGCAGATAAACCTAGTGGAGCAAGGGTTCGGGAAACATGGAATTGGAAGCCAGTAGGGCAACACTTAACCCCAGTCGCTTAAGCCAGTGGTTCGATGGTTTTCAGAGACGCATTCGCCATGGCCGACTCAATAGAGCATGGTTGTTCCTGCTATTGATGTGGAGCAGCACTGCTGCGGTCGTAGCATTTGCCGAGAAAATCCCATTTATTGATGCGGGCTGGTGGGTCATTGTGACTATGACCACAGTGGGATATGGGGGAATTATCCCTAGCACATTACTGGGTAGAGCGGTTGCCGTATTGGTGATGGTCGTTGGGGTCACGCTATTTGCTACTGCCAGTGGTGCGATCTCAGCAAGGCTAGGAGAACTTCAGCGGAGGGAAAACATGGGATTGAATGGGTTTAACGGTATTGGTCACACAGTCATCTGTGGCTGGAACGACCGAGCAAAATTCGCCTTAGAGGCTATTCGTCATGAGGATGGCGGCAAGGATAAGATGATTGTCCTTATTGCTACAACCGATGAAAAGCCAGTAGATGATCCGAAAGTGGTCTTTATCCATGGCCAGGTCTTTGACGAGACCATGAAGCTAGCTAACGTTGGCCGAGCAAAGCGAGTAATTATTTTTGGGGACGACTCACTAGAACCCGTCGTTCGTGATGCTGTCGTTGTGGCGGCTGTGCTTACCGTGGAGCACATGAATCCCGATGCCTATACCGTGGCTGAGTTGGTTGGTCCGGCCCATGAGGAAAACTGCCGTAGAGCACAGGCTGATGAGGTGATTGTCACGAGCAGGGTCATTGGCAGAACGATGACTTGCATATCTTGATTTGAGAAAATGCAAGATATAATTAGAATGGTAACGCTATCTATTTTGTTGAATGAAATTTAAGAAAGAAATCTCGGTTTCAGTGGCTATCGGTCTTTTGGTATTGGGCCTTGTGATGTGGGGGCTACCGACCTATAAAGTCTGGAGCAATGGCATGCGTGGTCGGGCTGCGCTGAATGAAGCTGAGTACGACCGGCAAATAGCTGTGGCAGAGGCAAATGCCAAAAGAGAGAGCGCTTCTCTTCTTGGTGAAGCTGAAGTGGTGAGGGCCAAGAAAAAAGCTGAAGCCATTAGTGCTCTTGGTGCTGCCCTGGAGCAAAATCCACAGTATCTAAAGTTAACCTGGATTGATGAGGTGGCAGCGGGTCAGGCGGAGGGCGATACCACGGTAATCTACCTCCCTGGCGATGACCTTCTGCCTTTTGCCTCGCGCCTAGAAACTGGCCGCAGCACTGCTCAAAATAGCGCCAACTAACTCAACAAGACATCTAACCTATCTATGACAAAGCCCCTGCGATCTTTTTGAGATCGCAGGGGCTTTGTTCTGGGTTGGATTATGCCTTATTTAGCCCTTCCACCTTTCGGTTGGTGCGGTCTGCGGTGCGCGCATTCATCCATTCCATAGCTTCCTTCAAGCTGGCCAGGGCACCTGCATTCTCTTTGCAGGCATATGGGCCTTCTTGAAAACCTTCAAGTCGATCAATCAGCATAGCCAGGAGGTGCTCTCCCTGAATGCCATTGACGCCTACTTCCTTGACTGGGCCTTTTTGAAAATTAATCTCTACCTGCAATTCGTCATCAGCGCTGGTTGCATCGGCTGGCATCACAACGCTCAGGTACTTATGGCAGGCACCTCCTGGGCCAGGGTTATCCAGTGATAAAACCTTGTTGACCGTGCCTGCATAAGTCTGGGAAAAAATCTCTTTCATGTTTATCCTATGGGGGTAGTGCCACCACCGGTACCTTCTTCAAAAAAGATGCCGGTATAGGGCCTGAGTAAATTTCTGTAGTTCCTGAGATTCTTCGAAAGCCGGAAGCTGTAGCCTTCTCTATCGATATTTGAAGCATCGAGTGAGTCGCTGGAGTAGGCAGTGAGAATTTCCACCACCCGCGCTTCAACGCCTGCGTCAGCTTCGATATTTGGGATAGCTGCTTCTATTTGATCGACAATGGGCCTGGTCGCTCTGAAGCTAGCAGGCAACCGCAACGTATTTGAAGCTACGTTATTGCTTGGAGAAATATACACCTCGTCCTGGGGCGTAGCTCCATAAAGCTCATAAAGTAAATTCTTTTGCGCTGCGGTTATTACCATTATTCAGTTTCAGGCTGATCATTGGCTTCGCCTTCTGGAGAGCTGCCCTTCACTTCTGGGTTAGCAACAGAAACACCACCTGGCCAGGTAGCGATGCCCTTTTCATACATAGCGCCCCAGTCTACGCCCTTAACTTGGTCTTGAAGCGTATCTATTGAGAGGCTGCCAGCATCTACCAAGGCTTTTACTTTCTTGGCCTTGGCTGTACCGATATCAGGCAGATCTATCAACTCCTGCATTGTCGCTTTCATCAAGTCGAGGGGCGGCGACCCTTTATCAGAGATTGCTGTTTTCTTTTTCTTGCCTGCGACATTTAGCACACCAGCGGGGGGAGTGCTGACACCAGGCGGGACCCGATATCCCTGACTGATTCGTTCCGAAACACTAGCACTCGGCACTTGTACGTTTTGTCCGTCTGGGCTAACCAAAATTTTCATCACCATAGTGAAATGACGGGAGCAGGTTCAACCTGCCCCAACGAAACTACTTAGAAAGGATGGCGACAGTCTTTCTGGTATCAGAAAGCATTGCGCCTGTGAGCATGTAACCCGCACGGGACTCACTAACTGTCTTCAGATCGTAAGCACCGTTGAACAGTTGGATTGTCATGTTGGTTTGGGGGTCCACCACGGATGTTGCCGTAGCGCCCGAGCCTGGGCTTGGCTCTTCAATGAATCTATTGGCAATTAACAGAGCTTCCTGGTGGTAAGCGACATTCACTGAGCCAATGCTAGGAACGCTTGCGGTGAGAGCTGTAGCCGCAATGATCTCGGTGAGCTTTGCAGCATCAACTACGTTCCCTCGACTATCACAGACCACCATGGTGATAACAGGTGCAGTCGGAGTAGTTTGGTCGATTCGCAAGATCAAACCAAAGTATCGGTGTGCAACTGCTGCATCAGCAAGTCGCATGATTTGGCCAATTGCAATATTTGGGCCAAGGGTTGTGGCAGCTGCATCTAGCGTCAGTCGTGTTGCTCCAATACTGTCGAGACCAGCAGGAAGGTCTGCGTAGGTAAAGTCAGTATCAGCGACCGCACCGGTTAAAGCTGCGCTGGCACTACCATCGGCCAGCATCAGCTGCGCGTCTTGACCGGTAACGGAGGTACTACCAGCAACACCAAACCCGTATCGAGGAACAAACTCCCCGTTCGGCATGCCAGTTTGAATTAGCCGACCAGCATTCAGGTTCAATGAAGCTGCAAAGCCATCTACCAAAACACTGTCGCCTAGGAATGCGCCCTTGGCTACGGTGCTAATCAGGGCAAACCTGGATTCAGGGGGAACTTCAAAACCATCCAGAACCGTGGAAGCATATCGCAGGCCCTCAGCGTTGAAGTCTGCAATATCGCCATTCTCGTCCAATGCAGTAGTAAATCGAACCGGTGCATGAGCACCAATCGCCTGAACACCAGTGGTTGCATTGTATGTACGGAACTTCTCGTACAAATAATCTTCATTGGGAGAGAGGATTGAGTCACCCAGTTGAGAACCCGTTTCTTGGATGTACAACTGCAAGGAACCTGTCGGGTCGCTACCAAAGACCGGGTAACCGTCTACCCACAAACGATCAAGGGAGATGTCTCCTGAAAAGAATTCGCCTTCGCTGAACGTTGCCGCCCCTAACCGAGGGTTTAGGTTTTGCGCTCTTCTCCGGCGAGGACGTCGAACCTTTACTCGCTCTTCAAATCTGAAATTACCTCGCTCGTATCCGACTACGCCAGATCGAGCAAAAACCGCTCTCTTATTTAACTGAGTTAATGCAGATACTGCTAGCATCTGCGTCAATAATGCGCTTGAAATTGCCATGAGGATACCTGTGGATCAGTAAAGCGTCCGAAAGGCATCCCCAGGGGGCAAAAATATATTATCGCATTTTGAGATAATCAGCGTTTTTTAACTAGCGTGTATCGTCTCCAGGTCAGCAAACAGCTTGTCTGGGTCTGAAGCCATCAGCTTTAATGCAGATTGGTTGTCGATTGCTCCATCAGTTGCGCTGTCGTCAAGAACTTGCAGGGTGGCTGGACCTGCTGGCTGACTAGCTGGGGTAGAATTCGTGCCACTGCCAGCCCTTGCAGGGCGGAAGTACTTCAATTCATCTACCTTGATTAGGTCCCCGATCTTCTCAGTGGCGGAATACTCTACATCATCAATGCCATAGTTATCCTTGCCCATGACAATATAGCTAGAGCCATCTTCGGACGGCTTAATGTGATTACCCTTGAGAAGAGCAGCCAAAGCCAAAGGCCCTGCGTCGGAATCGACTTGGCCAGTTTTAACTAGAGATCTTATGAAGTTACTGTCTCTGGCTTGCTCAGCCTGTTGCCTTTCAAGTCTCTGACGACCCTGCTCCGCCGTTTCTCTAGCAGTTCTCTCTGAATCCACCAACTGCTTCAATGGCTTTAGGTGTTCTTCTGTGAACGACTTAAGTAGTTCAGCCTTGAAGACATCTGGATCGAATCCACCATTGGCATTGCCACCTTCTTTACCACCAGCGGGATTTTCCCCAGGCTCTTCGGTTAGGACTTCTTCCAAGACGCTCTTGATGGATGCCTTTAGTCCATCAGCTGTAATTTGTTCGCCACCTCCAGCGCTAGCGCTTTTCAGTTCATCCATTGACGCTTTGATTGCAGTCAATTGCTCCCCGAGAGTACCCATGGTGTTGGCCTTTGCGCCATTCACCATCGCCACCACGTCTTGCTTCAGGAAATCACCCAGTCTTTTGTCCATAACCTGGGGTAACTGCTCTGTAAATGCGGTTGCGATTAGTCCGCTAATTTGTTGGATATCGCTTTCATCTAAGGCCATAGTTAACTCCTGCAATATATGCCTTGCGATTAAATCCTATCCCCTATATCGCAAAATGAGATAAAAAGGTATTGAACCAACTCATACTCACTAAGCATAAGCATGGAATTTTCTAATCCGTTAGTACTCATTGCTCTCGCAATCGTCGCAAATGCCCTAATTGCGGCGGGTAACTTCGCTTCTCTCTTGACCCTCCGCAATCAACTGGTCTCTCTGTATGTGAAGGTGTCCGAGATGGATACCGACAGCCAGGTAGACCCCGACGAAATCAAAGCTGGGGTTGACGGCATCAAGGAGATTGTCCAGGACCTAAAGCAGCCGGGTTAGGTTCCTCCTGAGGTTTGACTGCTTCCATAACCTCTTCATCCGACAAACCATCAATATCGGCAACAAGCGTCTCTAGGGTTTCCCTGGGGACGTTCATTGTTGATGCATACCGATTCACGATATCTTTCAATCTCTGCCGGTTAAACGACGGGGTAGGCACTCCGCCTACATTGTTTAGGCCCTCAAATATAGACAGGTAAGCCCCAAGACCCTTTGTCTTGAAATTCTGAAGCCCCGAAATTTGCCAGTTTTCAGGGTCAAATGTGTCATTAGCTGCGATCGCAGCTACCTGCATTATTTTTCTGGTGGCCTTGATAATGGGTGCTCCTACCTGCATTAGTAGGGCATCCTCAGGGTCTTGATCGAGCAATCGGCTGCCCTCCGACCGGTTTAGTGCTGCTGCTTTTTGTTGTGCTGTAAAGCTGAGCTGCTGAACAAATTCATACAGGTCACGCTCAATTACATCCTCAAACTTGAAAGCCAGGTCCACACCCCGACTTGAGACCGCAATTTCACCAAAGGTTACGTCTGGATCTTCTACACGAAGGTAAAACCCATCGCCTATCTTATTATTAGCAAATGGATCTTCATCTCCGCCCTGGCTATAGGGCATTGAAAAGTTTGCTCTCTGCAATCGCCATTGGGCAGCGACCCGATTATTGTAGTGCTCCTGCTGAAGGCCTAGCAGCTGGTCTCCTATGTTCAGCTCATGGGGCATATTCAGGGAAATAATAGGGAAAATAGACCTCCCATTGATACTGAATATCTCAATTTCCTCGAATTTTCGCCCGTCACCAGTATCTGGAGTCGTTATTGTGTAATCTCGTTCTCCTTCACTTTTCGCCTCCGTGAGCCCTTCCACGAAGGGCACTATGGGAACTTTGACGCCCGGTTTTACTTTTTTCCTAACCTCGTATCGGCTGGCTAATATCCTGCCCTGAGATTTCCAATAAATAGTGAATTCATGGACCGGGGTTCGCTCTGATGCCCAGTCTTTACGCTCTAACCTAAAATTGTGAATTTTCACCATTGACAGGCCACTGGAGTCCTCCTCCCAGTCCCAAATAGAAAGCCTGTCCAGCAGGTTTACAAAGGGCTTTAGCTCATCATCATTTTGCTGGCTGAGATTTTCAGCTCCGGACGATATACCAGTATCGATTTGTAGATATGATTTACCTGTGGCCAGGGCGGCCACCGCAGCTTGCCGAATGACAAAGGTCAGGGGTTCATCTTTGTCGGTAGGAGTTCGCCCGCCACTAGCCAGGAAGTCTTTCACCCAAAGCTCTTTTGAGCCTTCTATTTTGATAGGGTCTCCAAATGTTTTTCCCGCAATTCTGGTGACAATTGGGCCGATCTTATTGACCAGAGGAGCTGACTTTAGCATCTCCTTGATTACTTTTCCGCCCCTGCCATCGGGGTTTATCAATAGCTTCTTGGCAACAGCTCTAGCCTCTGCTCCACCCTTAGATATTGCAATTAGAGTGGCCCAATCGCCGCTACTTCTTTTGTACTTTGGGTGCTTTCGCTTTAAAGCATCAATGTCGATCATCTACCTTCCTCGATTGGCCAAAAAGACTTGCTAGCACTGGTAATCCTGTACCCAAACTTTTTTTCGCCGGAGATGATTACACCCGTTTCAATGCCCTTGTCTGCCTGGTAGTTCTGTACATCATCAACAGCCATATCAAACTCTTTCGGCAGGTCTCGCATTAGATCCCTGCGGTATAAGTCGGAAGCTTTAATGATTTTTGTTAGCAGCTTAGCTACTGTTTTTTTCATGTTTCCTCCGCCACCTATTGATTGCTTTTGTTAGCTTTGGAGCTGTCAACATCGTTGGAGCCACTCCTTTTAGAGGAATTGCCGACAGTCCCGGTATAAGAGCATTGATGCCCATAGCAGAACCATTTCCAATTAACCAGCCCAACATATCTTCAGTAAGCTCGCTTTTTAATTCATCCTCCCTGCCCTTGTATTCCTCTAAAGCTAGCTTTGCCAGTCCTTTCAGGCGGTTTACTTTTGATGCGCTCTGAAGCCTTCGCTCTCTCCTTTTTTTACCGGATGCACTGAGAGTAGCTTCGGTTACCCTGATAACTTGCCGTGCTGCTAGTGCTCCAACCGCATCGCCCGCTAGCGCCCCAGCTGGTCCCGCCAATCTTGCCCCAGCTATAGCCCCAACTGCTCCGCCTGCGTTAACAAGGGCGTCTCTCACCGTAGGACTGGACGCTGCCTTACTAGCAAAGCGCCCTAGCTCATCTCTGGGCTGCTCTTTCCATGCCTGCAAACGTTTTTTTAATTCTGCACGTCTCACGGATGACCACCAATTAATTAGCAGCATCACAGCTAGGCTGGCATCCCCAGGGGGGCTGCTCTATTCTAAATGCTTATCGCAAAATGCGAAAATACAGCAAATTAGTTAGGGTGAATTCCGGGCAATCCTCCGGCTTTGTGTTTTGGAATTCGATTTCGTCCTCCATATGGCCAGCACCAGTGAGTGCCGTAGGTCATGGCATCTATGCAGTGGGTTCGGAGGATATCAGATTTATCCATCTCATCGCCTGCATAGGTCATCGTCTCGATGTCCTTCACCGTTTCTGGTGCGTCATCAATGGAGATAAAGAATTTTTCATTCCGGCATAGCCAGTTGAAGCTATCGATCCGATTGCTAACCGGTGGGTTGGCGTTAGGGAATTTCCTCTTCATGTCGATGCCAGCTTCTTTTAGGGTATTCCAGACGATATCCCAAGCACTCAGTTTGCTGGTGGCCGAACGATTCTTACCCGATGCATCCCCATGTAGCCATATTTCTTGGGTCTGTTTGACCTCTATTAACCAGTCTCGAACCATCTCAGATAGTTCATATATATCTGAGTCCAGAACGTAGAACTCTTTGAAAACGTGGCATTCATCCATTCGCACCTGGAACATGACCGCCACGCACGGAGTAGCGTTGAAGTCCAGGCAAATGTGCAGCCGCTCATCTGGCCTATGCTGCAAAACCTGGGCATCTTCACCGGTAAGGCTGTGGTCATTGCGATTGAAGTACTTGAATATCAGGCCAATGTTGGTATTGAGGAATTCACCGCCCAATTCCTGCTGGCCTAGCTCACCGTCAAAATCGCCCTTCAACGAATCAACGTATTCATCACCCAAGTGCTCCTGGTTTTCCCATGTCGGGCAGCTGGTGTACCAGAACGTCTTTTTCCAGGCATCCGACCGTGATGGATCGGCTAGTCGGTAGTAAAGCCAGTTAAAACCCCTGGGCGTAGTTGTCAAACAGATTTGTCCGATCATCGGCTTGCCCGGTCCACGTCCAATACGACCATTGAGCGTGTTATAAGCGTCCTCTGAGCTGTAGGCGCACTCATCAAACCAGCCCCATCTAGCCTGCAAACCCCGGTTCGTCTGCTTCTTTCCCTCAAAAGCAGCAGCGGTCAGAACGTACACATAGGCTCTACCTGGCCCAAGCAAGCAGTGAGCCGGTCGGCGATTAGCGATCGCAAGCGCAGTTTCCTCTGGCGTCTCCCTGATTGGGTCCAGCGGTATGTTGTACTGCATGCACACCTCAGCCAAGGTGGTCAGCGTCGCCTGACTCAGCTGACTGAAGGAGTTCGCAGTGATAACCCCCCTGGCCCGAGGATACTTGATTGCTCTGTCACAGGCCCACACAGCACCTGTATAGGATTTTCCTGAACCGATCCCCCCGATCAGTGCTGTCGCTCGGTAAGATGGCTTACTGTAGTTATCCTCGGAGAAGCCGCCAAATACAGAGTTCCAATACCTAGTCTGTCCACCTGGATTTGGCCTGTAGCCAAACTCAGGATCATATAGAAGAATTCGTTCTTCTTCTATATCTAGTGACTCCCTGATGCTTATATCAAGGGGAGCTATTTTCGCCCAATTCAGCACAATATTGCTATAATTAAAATCAAAGCGATGCCCTTAACCAAAGAAGTAATAGTAAGTGCAATCCACTCAGGATACCTTCCAGGAGAAATTCTAGCGAAAGGAGTTGATTTTAATTCTCTCTTTGAAGTGCTAGAAGAGCTAGGTCAGGCCAAGCCTGGTGATTATTATTACAAGTGTTTTTTGGAAGAGCAGCCGCTCGATGAAATAGACGACAGCGAGGTTAGTGCAGTGATTGCGGCGATCAAGGGCAGGGGATATCCTGTGCCCGTCGAGTACCAGAATTTAAGTGTTGAGGTTCCTGAGCGTATATACAAAGCTTGGGAATCTCTTGAAAGTCCATACACGCTTTTCCGTCAACTGATTGAAGAGATAAAAGATGAAGATAAGCCATTGGAGCGGACCTATCTTGGGAAAACCCAAGGAGAGTTCGAAAGCTCAATGGACCTATTGCTACCCGATTTGTCGCAAAAAGACATCGACGATATTGAGGCCATTCCCTCAGTAAAAGGGGAAAGAGGGGACGCAGACTGGGGCACATTCAAGCCTAAAGTGAGAGCCATCCTTGAACGAATGGTGGCCCAAGTATCAGAACTTGAGCCGTTTCGACGACCTGATGACTGGACAGAGAGAGGGCATAAGGCAGATGAGGATCTGTGGCCGACCACCTTTAGTGCACCACATTATGTGGGTCGATTGGCGGATAAAATTCGAATCGCCAGGGGCACTGCTCATAGCGGTGGCCCTAATTTCTCGGTACAAATGAGAGAATGGCTGGATGAATTTACAGCCAAAGATATCAACGATCTTCAAGTACCCAGGGCTTTTAGAGGAGCAAGTTCTTGGTACACTTCCCTGCCAGGTGGCAAAGAGTCAGTTTCGTTTATCACTAAGCCTGTGATAAGCCTGACTCTGGCTGAACGTCAGCGCAGCAAACTAGCAGAGCTTGTCACCAAGGGCGACAGAGTTGGATCAACGGGCATGAAGCATGGTCAATTCCTATCTGCCCTCTTGATGTGGGGCCTCAAGATAGATCAGACCAAGCTCCCGCACTGGAAAGAATGGGAAGAGTTCTGTGAGAAGCGAGGCAATGTAGATGATATCCCAGCTGCTCTGAAATCCCTTGAAGAAAAGGGATACATGGAAATATTGTCTTAGATTATTATCGCATTATGCCTATAAATTTGCTATAATTAAAATGACAGCAGATTTACAGGCATAATCGCTATGACAGTAGATACAAGCGGAGTAGAAAAAGACCTGCCCGCAGACTATAAAGACTGGACTCCATTGCAAATAAAAGATGCGGCTATAAGCCAAATGCCAAAAACCCTAGAGGTAGGGGAGTGGAATATAAAGCAAATTTGCGCTGCATTATCGAGGGAGCTTCCACCAACATTGCTTAGCAAAAAAAAGAAAGGCGGCGCAGAGCTTTCTTTTATCCCTTGGTACGCAGCTTGCAATGTCCTAGATAAGTACGCTCCAGGCTGGGAATATGAAATCGATATCTTTCCGATGAATGAACGCATCATCGTGAAGGCCAGCATAACCATTCATGCTAGTGATGGAGAATTCACCCGATCATCGACTGGCGAAGAAACTCTTAAACAAATGACAACCAAGGGAGTTCCTGTCCTTGACTCAGAGGGCAACACAAAAGAACATGCTTACGGATCTCCAGCGACCAATGCTGAAGGCCAAGCTTTACGCAGGGCAGCCTCAAAATTTGGCTTGGGCCGTTACCTTTACTACAAGTAATTCAACCCATCGCAGACGATGTATCGACTGAACACCTGGAAATATATAATGCATAGTGTCAAGCCTCAGTGGTTTGATAGATAAAAATCAGTCAAAGATTAGTCCACCTCAGAATTAACTGATTTTAAGCCTCTGGTATACAAGAGTTGTGACCAATTGATTAGCTGCTGTGACGGCAACTACTCAGAAAAATAAATTATTTGACTTACACTAAAAATTACACAAAGCTTGGATAGTGAAAATTTTGGCAACTAAACTATGATTGTTCTAGTTGCAGAACCAAGCTTATGCGTTGCGATCGCTGCCAGCACCTTCAGACTACTAGCCAGAACAATGGGTACTTTCATTCCTGCGGTTACGGCCCAACTCAGATTAATGCGGGCAACGTTGTCGTCCTAGAGGTTGATAGACGTAATCGGCCACTAGTCAGCCCTCATTGCGCCCTAGAGAAAGGTTCACGGAACAGCTTCGATTGGGGGCGGTTGTTTCGGTGTCTGTGCGAATGGATTTAAGCCAAAGTAGCTGAGTATCCATATAGCTACAATCGCAGAAAAGCCAAACATGGCCGCAGAAAGCAAGGTTAGAATCGTTTGCCCTCTTGTTTCAGGATTTGCGAGACCATGGCCTGTTGCCCTGGAGACAGCAACAAAGCTCCTTAGTCTAGGGTCCTCGATAGAGTCAATATTTAGCCCAACCGTTGGCGCATTAGCAAAAGGCTTGACCAATTCCGAGTCCGTCTCTTTTGGCTTTTCAACTTTCTCCCATAACCCATCGCCCCATAGGCCATCGTCAAATGGGTCAACCTCATTATTTAAGGTTGCCTCGCACTCTGGGAGCACCAGAATCTTTAGGTTGGGGTCACCACCTATCAAGATTCTTTTATTGAATTCTGGATCGATTGGGTGGGGGTCAGGAATACCTCTGCCGTTCCTGGCCACAAAGGTCCCGTTTACCTGGCAACCGTTTTTGAAAGGGACAAGTTTACCTGCCTGGTCTATCCCTGCATCCGAAAGCATCCACGATCTGGTGAATGCATCGTAATTAAAGGTTAATGTGGCCTGAGACCGACTAAACGTCTGAACCTGCACATCAATGTCATAGGTAAACCCATCAGAAGCTCTCCCTAGCGTGTAAGTTCCGATGTCTCGCCGGAGAACATAGCACTGTCCAGCAACAGTCTTGTCCGGGAAATTCTCCGAAAATAAAAGAGCGATATCCATTGGTGTCGATTGTAACCAATCAATCGTAGCGGAGTATATCGCATTTTGCGATTAAAACCTCTAAGCCAAGTGACGTAGATGGACATGTCAGCCACCTGGCTAAACATATTCTCTTAACATTTCGAGACAATAGGGGTAGTTACGAAAGGTTGAGGAGGGGGCATGAGTTGGATTGTTGCTCCGAAGAATGTTCAGCTTAGCGGTAAGGCTATGCTGACTCAGAAGTTAGCAGCCGTTCTAGGGCGTTTGAGCGGCTGTAGAAAAATGCATGACATGTGGAGATCTGACGCGCTTATTTGTAAGAGTGAGCTTGAGAATATCTCTGTCGATTTTAGGTTTGAATTGGGTTCGCCTGGTGTTTCCAAGATTGCGGCCTCTTGTACTGCAATTAGAACTGCTGTAGACATCGCACCATCCAATTTCCCAAGAGCTTCTAGATTTGTTAAGGCTGCCATGGGCAATATCTCCAAGGTATCCACGGCAGTCTCTGGAGTCGATCCATCTGAAGCTAGTACTTTGGAGATTGGGATGGAAAGCTGGGCTGAACAACTGGCTGAGGCTAGGTCTCAGATGCCAGACGGAATAGACTGGAACTTGGACTAAGGATTGGTGCCATGGGCTCCTGCTCAATAGCAGGTCCCTGGGCCGCCCATACGTTTGCCGTGCTGAGTCTGGTTAGTGTCTGAGCATCAGTTACCCCAGACACTATGAGCTTGAATTTGTACATCTCTGCCATTGAGCAGAACAGCCTTAGGCGACGTTCGTCTGAGGCTGTTT
>ERZ1740072.629-NODE-629-length-13983-cov-6.154868_pt1 | contig 13983 bp, 12 predicted proteins | sample MGYA00581733_ERZ1740072 | MGnify/ENA primary metagenome ERZ1740072 (study PRJEB43018, sample SAMN04849741) | marine metagenome | isolation source: floating plastic debris | place: Pacific Ocean | collected 2008-08-30 | study: EMG produced TPA metagenomics assembly...
GGCGCCAAAAGGCGGCGTGCTGATCTCTGATGCCGTCTATTCCGGGCTGGACGGCACCCTGTCCCCATCGTTTGAAGACGCGGGAAAACAGCAGTTGAAGAACATCGCCCGGCCTGTGTCCACGTGGTTGCGACCACTTAACCAAAACGGTGGTCAGTCGGTGCTCGCCAACTCTGCGGTGAAATCAAGCCTGCCCAGTTTGCGTATCCAGCCTGTTGCCAACAGTGACCCACGCGCGGAGCTAAGCGACCTCGCAGACGCGCTGACGGCTGATTTGAGCACGTATTTTTCAAGCATCAACTGGCTGGACTCTCAGATCGACAGTTCAAACGTGCCCGACGTTTATTCCTTACGCCCAACGCTGCGTGCGCGCTCGGACCGATTGCGTCTGGAAACCAGACTGCAAAGCCCGAGCGGGGATGTCATCTGGACCCATAAATCCGACAGCACATTGGATGACGCTTTTGATTGGCAGGACACGGTTGTGGCGGCCATTTCAGAATATGCGGTTGGGATGATCCTTGAAGCAGAAACGACGCGGATCGGTGCAATCCCGGATGACCAGATGACCGCCGAGCAGTGCGTGCTGATGGGCATTATGGAATGGCGAGACTTTTCCCTGAATTCCTACCTTCGCTCAGTCCAGTTTCATGACCGCGCAATCCAGAAAAATCCCGAGTTGGCCGACGCCTATGCCGAAGCCATTATCGTGTCGAACGCAGCGCGCACGATGTCCAACACTCCTGAAATACAGCCCTATTTGGACAAGATTCCGGAGTGGGTGGACGCCGGGCGCCCCCTCGCCCCAGGCCACGGTTTGCTCACTTTGGCGGTTGCTATCGCGACTTATACCGAAGACCAGAAGGTAATACCGCTACGATCAGCTATCGCCCAGACCCTTCGGTTGGCCCCTTTCGACACACGCCTGCTTGGGTATTGCGGCTGGGCCAACATATGGTCCGGGCAAACCGACGACGCGTTGGAGTGCTTTGTCAAAGCCATCGAATTCGGGCGTTTGGGACCATTTTATGTCGCGGCATTGGGCGGTGCAGCATTGGCCTCAGTCCAACTCGGCCGCGATGTCGAGGCTTTGGCTTTCGTCAACCAGGGTTTGGCGATATCCGAGTCCTATTCCACTCTTTTAGTCGTCAAAAGCGCAACACTGGCAAGTCTGGGCCAAGTGGAAGAGGCGCATGCGATGATGCGCCGATATCTTTCAATGGAACCGGGGCGCAACTTGGCCGCATGGCGGGCAAACAACAACTACGGTCGCTCCGAAGGCGGCAAGCGCTACTTCGAAGCGTTGCGTGTCGCTGGTCTACCCGAAGAGTAAAGCCGGGCTTGTACCCGGCCCTTCTACTTACAGTCCCTTGGCGCGGTAACTGTCTGCAACTTTGCCGATTGAGACCAGATAGGCCGCGGTGCGCAAATCATCGACGTCTCCCCGTTCGTGCCAGACGCTCGCCATTGACTGATAGGCCGTCCGCATCGTGTCATCGAGGCCCGAGCGCACGAGTTCCAACTCCCCCGCGCCACGCAGGTACTTGGTTTTGAAATCCGGGCTCAACTGCCACCCGATACCGCTGTCCGAACTCAACCGCTCCAATTCGTCGATGATGAGCTGGTGGCGGGCCTCTTCCTGACGGCGCTGCATGCGGCCAAAGCGGATGTGAGACAAGTTCTTCACCCACTCAAAGTAGGACACGGTCACGCCGCCTGCGTTGGCGTACATATCGGGTATGATGACAGTGCCCTTACCCCGCAATATCTCGTCCGCGCCTGCCGTCACTGGCCCATTGGCCGCCTCAATAATCAAAGGTGCGGTGACGCGTTCGGCGTTTGAGCGGTTTATGACCCCCTCAAGTGCCGCGGGGATCAGGATGTCGCAATCCAGTTCAAGAACGGAAGCCCCGTTTTCAACGTAGGTTGCGCCGGGATAGCTGGCGACCCCGTCATGCCCGGCGATCCAGTTGCGAATGGCGTCGACATCCAGGCCATTTGGATCAGTCAGTGCGCCGTCACGTTCGATGATGCCAACGATTTTGCAGCCATCTTCTTCGCTGAGGAACTTGGCCGCGTGATAACCCACATTCCCGAGACCCTGCACAACAACTCTCTTACCGTCCAGCGTCCCGGACATCCCGGATTTCTTTGCGCCATCTACGTCCCGGAAAAATTCTTGCAACGCATATTGCACACCTCGCCCGGTGGCTTCAGTCCGGCCCTGAATGCCGCCTGCATTCGTGGGCTTGCCGGTGACGCACGCCGTCCCGTTGATGTCCGTCGTGTTCATGCGTTTGTACTGATCCGCGATCCAGCTCATCTCACGCTCGCCTGTACCCATGTCAGGGGCGGGAACGTTTTGAGCCGGGTTAATCATATCTCGCTTGATCAGCTCATAGGCAAAGCGGCGGGTGATCAGTTCCAGTTCATGTTCGTCATATTCACGCGGATCAATGCATAGGCCGCCTTTTGAGCCGCCAAAGGGTGCTTCGACCAATGCGCATTTATAGGTCATCAAGGCCGCAAGCGCTTCAACCTCATCCTGATTGACACCGGTTGAATAACGAATACCGCCTTTGACCGGTTCCATATGTTCGGAATGAACGGACCGGTAGCCCGTAAACGTTTTCAGATCACCCCGCAGCCGGACCCCGAAGCGCACAGTGTAGGTGGCATTGCAAACGCGTATCTTTTCTTCAAGTCCGGGGGATAGGTCCATCAGCGCAACCGCGCGATTGAACATGATATCCACACTTTCGCGAAACGTCGGCTCTTTGGGGGTGTTCATAAAAGTATTCCTTGTTTGAGCACAAAAAGGCCAGAAATGTGGCCTACCATCAGACTATGACGGTTCTGCATCTTACTGCCAACTTTTTGTGCACAATGCGTAAACACACCTATAGGTTGGGCTGCCGAAGCAATAGGTTAACACTTCGTAAACAATGCCTTGCTGTTGACCTGATTACACACGAACGCACCCAAAAGATCACACAGCTTTCGCCCTTTTGCCCGAATTCGGACACATTCCGGGCGCACACCCAAACTTGGACGACCACGCCCTGGGGGCGACAGATCGTATAACAGGTAAGGTGTATCATGTGTATGGACACGACTTCGAGACCAACATCTAAGGCAGCGCTGAAGCGCAGCGCCACACGGTTTGTGCGCGACGAGAGCGGCACAATGACCATGTTCGCCATCATGATGTTGATGATGATGCTGCTCGTCGGCGGGATCGGGGTTGACCTGATGCGCAACGAAATGGAGCGCACCCGGGTGCAAGCCACCGTCGACCGTGCCGTGCTGGCCGCTGCCGACCTTGACCAGACGCTGGATCCCGAGGCCGTCGTAAACGACTACTTCGCCAAGGCGGGCATGTCGCAGTATCTGACGTCGGTGACCGTTGATCAGGGTCTGAATTACCGCACCGTGACGGTGCAGGCGAGAACCACAACACCCACCCAGTTCATGCGTTTGATGGGCGTCGACGAGCTCGCAGTGCCCGCACGCGGTCAAGCTCAGGAAAAAGTCGCCAACGTCGAAATCTCCATGGTGCTGGATATCTCCGGGTCGATGGGCCGCAACAGCAAGATGGCCAACCTGCAAGATGCGGCCAAAACGTTTGTCGACACTGTTATCCGTGACGAGACAGAAAACCTGATCTCCCTTTCGCTGATCCCGTACACCGCGCAAGTGAACGCGGGCTTCCCGATCTATGACGAGCTGCAGACAGATCACAAACACGACTTTTCGTACTGCATCGACTTTGAAATTGAAGACTTCAATTCAACAACGCTCGACTTCGGCAAAACGTATGATCAGATGCAGCATTTCGAGGCGAGTTCCGGGTACTCCTATCCTATCGACAACCCAGGTTGCCCCGAGCAGGACTTTGAAGAAATTCTGCCCTACACACAGGACGCCGATCTTCTGAAGGGCCGGATCGACCAGTACCGCGCACGCGCCAACACCTCGATCCATCTGGGGATGAAATGGGGCGTCGCACTGCTGGACCCCAGCTTCAAGCCGATCACGCAGGCACTGTCACTCGACAACCGGGTTGAAGCGAACTTCGCCAACCGCCCGGCCGCCTATAACGATCCTGAAACGCTCAAAACCATTATCCTGATGACGGACGGTGAGAACGTTCCAACTGTACGCATCCAGCCATGGTACTATGCACAGCCAAGCCACTATGTGCACTGGTCGCGTTATCCGCTGTACTGGTACCTCAACAACTATGTTGGGGGCAGCTGGAACAACTGGCGCTACACCAAGTACACGTCTGCTCAGGCCGATGACATGCTGGGGAACATCTGTGATGCCGCTAAAGACCAAGGGATCGTCGTCTGGTCCATCGGCTTTGAGGTCACAAATCACTCCGCAGGTGTGATGGAAGACTGCGCCTCGTCGGCAAGCCACTTCTTCCGGGTGGAAGGGGTGGAGATCAGCGATGCCTTTGAGTCCATCGCCAAACAAATCAACCAACTGAGGCTGACACAATGATCCGCAACGCCACAAAATTCCTGCGCCGCTTCGGGCGCAAGGAAGACGGGCAGATGATGGTCGAATTCGCCCTCGCCGTGCCCCTTCTCTTCACGCTCTTCATGACTTCGGTCGAAATGGGCATTTACTCTCTGCGCCAGAACTTTCTGGACCGGGGACTGGACATGGCGGTGCGCAACGTGCGCCTGAACACCGGGGCCAACTATAGCCACAGCGACATCAAGCAGATGGTGTGTGACTTTTCAGGGTTCCTGACGGATTGCGACAGTTCACTCAAGCTTGAGATGAACCCGATCAATCCGCGCGCGTTCTCCGGTTTTGGCGGCGCTGCGGATTGTGCGGATGTCTCTAAACCGGTCACTCCGTCCCGATCGTTCGTGCATGGTGCCGAACACCAACTGATGTTGTTGCGCGCCTGCTACGTGTTTGAACCCGTCTTTCCGACAACCGGAATGGGCTATGCCTTGACCAAGGACGGAACGGGCCGCGCCAAAATGGTGTCGCTGTCCGGTTTTGTACAGGAGCCAGGATAATGACCTTTATGCGCGACCTTCTTCGCACGTTCCGCAAGGACGAACAGGGCACCATTTCGGTCGAACTGGTGTTGATCCTGCCCGTCCTGTTCTGGGGCTACCTGTCGATGTTCTCGATCTTTGACGCCTACCGGCAGCACTCGCTGAACCAGAAGGCCGCCTACACTCTTGGCGACGTGATCTCGCGTGAGACTGCGCCGATCGACAACAGCTATCTCATTGGTTCGCGCGAGATGCTGGCCTATCTCACTGCGAACGTGAAGGACGATGTGGCGGTGCGCATCACCAGCGTGACCTATGATGCGGACAACGACGAATACAAGAAATACTGGTCCAAGAACAAAGGCTGGATGCCCGCACTCAGCAACGAAGCCATTCAGGCCCTGCGTGAAGATCTTCCGGTCATGCCTGACAATGAAACCGTTGTGGTGGTCGAGACGTTTGTGAAATACGACCCGCCGTTCAACACCGGGCTGCAAACACGCGAAATCCACAACTTCGTTTTCACGCGTCCGCGTTATGCGCCGCAAGTCCTTTGGAACGACGGATCGTCCTGACGGGTCAGTCTATGCCACGTTCTGCCAGCAGGTTTGCAATGATTTCGGCCATGAACTTGGCCTGATGGGCCGGGGTCATTCCCCCTACGCCGATCCGCGAACCCAAAGACCACCAAAGCCCGGGGCGCCACGCTCTGGGCTTTTTGTTTGCCAGCCGTAGCAGGAAACCGTTCGACGGTTTGAATGCAAACATCCCCCGATCCAGCCCGGTAACCTCGTCCATGCGCGCCAGAACTACACCAGCGGAGTCGCGCAGCTCATCGCGCGTCAGCTCAAGGGTCACGGCCGTCGCACGCCGCATCAATTCGGCAATCCAGATTGACCCGCCACCCAACGCAAACAGGAATACCTGCCAGCCCAGTTCGGGCGGTTGTACGATGGCGACATAGATCACCATCAAAGACAGTATCCAAAGTGACCCGATCCCCAAAATACGCCGTCCCGGAGAGGCGTTTATCGTGGCAAGCACTTTGTCTGGATCTTGGTCAGTCAGCATCTGACGCACCTAGCCCGCGGTTTGTCTTCTCACAAGCCCAATCATGGGCGCGCTCAGCGACGCACGATGACTTCGCCGCCCACTTCTTCGGGTTCATCATCGACCATTTCTGCCGGAAAGCCGGGCGCCGTGACATCAAGGCCCGTCGCTTCTTCGAGCCGTTTGATGATGTTGGGCGACAACTCGCGCGGGCCAAAGCGCGCGATCCCGTCCTGAAAGATATCGATCAGCAAGGGGTTCAGTTCCAGCGGAACACCCGCCCGGTCTGCCACGTCTTGAAACAGGCCGATATCCTTCGCCACAAGGTCCATCGTGAAAGAGATATCGCGGCTGCCGTTCAGAATGACTTGCCCTTCGGTCTCATGGACAAAGGACGTACCGGAGCTGATCGCCATTGCTTCGTAGGCTACTCCAAGGTCCATGCCCGCGCCCTTGGCCACGGTCAGCGCTTCGGCAACGCTGACCAGATTGGCGGTCGCGAGGAAATTTGTGAGCACCTTAAGCACTGACGCGCTGCCCAGATCGCCGGTGTGCAGCACACGCCGCCCCATGGTCGTCAGCAGCGGCAGAATGCGTTCGAAGGTGGGCCGGTCACACCCTGCGAATATGGCAATGTTGCCGGTATCTGCCCGGTGACAGCCGCCAGAAACAGGGCAATCGACGGCTGCCCCGCCTGCAGCGATAACCTGAGCGGCGATGCGTTTGACTTCGGCCTCGTCCGTTGTCGACATCTCCATCCAAATCTTGCCGGGGCCGATATGGGGCAGCATTTCTTCCATCACAGCCGCTGACGCAGCCGGGCTCGGCAGACAGGTAATCACGGCGTCACAGGTCTTCATAAGGTGTGCCGGGCTTTGACCGTCGGTCGCACCATCTGCAACTTTCTGAGCGACGAATTCGGCATTCAGGTCATGGACCGCCACATCATGCCCGTTGCGCAGCAGGCTGCCTGAAAGCTTGCCACCGACATTGCCCAGCCCGATAAATCCGATTTTCATATGTGCCTTACCTTTGCGAATGCGCGTGTGACTTGTCGAAACGTCCCGCGCCTGGTTCAATTGTCCATCCCATAAGCGACCTGCGCGCGGATTTACGACATTGGCGTAAAGTTCTCTGCGTAAAAGCGATACCAGTTGCCGCCCATAATTGCTGCGACCTCGTCATCGCTCATGCCGACGTCGCGTAGACCGGCTTCGACATTTCCAAAATCTGTATTGTCGCGGAACCAGTCGGGTTGGTCCGGGAAACCGGGTGCGCTGGCAGAGCCTTCACCATAGTCGATCTCTTTGCTCCAACGGCCCACGCGCATCCATTGGACGATGCTGTCCGGTTGGTCTTGGCAAAGGTCTGAACCGATGCCGATTTTGTCAGTGCCGTACCGGTCCGCTGTGCGTGCGAAAGCTTCGCAGAATGACTGCAGGGTGCACGCAGAGCCACCTTTCAGATGGTGGGGGTAAAGGGAAAACCCCAGCATTCCGCCGTTTTCAGTTACGGCGCGGATTACGTCATCGCGCTTATTCCGCAATGCGGGGTGCCAATCGTGGGGGTTGGCGTGGGTGATCGCAATGGGCCGTTCGGATATGTCAGCCGCCTCAATGGTCGAGCGGTCTGCGGAATGGCTCATATCCACGACCAGACCAACGCGATTCATTTCCTTGATCACCTGACGCCCCATACGGGTGATGCCGGTGTCTTCGGCTTCATAGCACCCCGTCGCCAGTAAGGATTGATTGTTATAGGTGAGTTGCATGAACCGTGCGCCGAGGCTGTGCACGATCTCTACAAGGCCGATATCATCTTCGATCGGGCTGGGGTTCTGAAAGCCAAAGAAGATCGCGGTTTTACCAGCCGCCTTCGCGGCATCAATGTCGCCTGCCCAAAGTCCTTTGGTGATTAGCTCAGGATACTGCTCGAACCAGCGGTTCCAAGCCTCAAAGTTCAGCACCGTTTCCCGAAAATTCTCGTGATAGGCGATGGTGACGTGCACTGCGTCTACACCTCCGTCACGCATCTGACGGAACACCTTTTCAGACCAGTTGCAGTATTGGAGGTTGTCGATGCGCATCAGTCGTCTTTTTTGAGATTGAGGGCGGACATGGCGCTTTTGCCGAGCTCAATCCCGGCAAAGGGGCCACCATGGCGGTAATGCGAGGGGTTTTGCGGATCAAGCGGCTCCGCGTTTGCGTAAATCTCTTCGGCAAACTGTTCGGCATTGTCCTGAGGGCGATAGCCCAGATGCGCCGCACCTGAGTTGTCCACCGGGGCGCGGTCATTGTCCGATATACCATAAATGACTGAAAACCCGGTGATGGGTGTGTCGATGGCGCGCTTCACAAGACGGATCATGTCAGGATAACTCAGCCAACTGCCCACGGCGCGTGGGTTGGTCACGTCTGCGCAGGAATAGATGCGCAGGCAGACGGATTCGATCCCGCGTTTTTCCCAATACATCCGGCCCAGGTCTTCGGCAAAGCACTTGGCCAGCCCATAAAACGTGTCGGGTCGGTGTGGGACATCGATGCCGATGTGTTCATTCTTGGGATACATGCCAACCGCATGAATCGAAGATGCATAGACAACCCGGCGAACGCCGTGGCGATGCGCAGCCTCCCAGACATTGTAAGCGCCGATAAAGTTCGGGCCAAGCAACTCTTCAAAGGGTTTTTCATCAACAACTGCGCCAAAATGAATGACCATGTCGGCCTCTTCCAGGAGAGGTTCAATGGCGGCCATATCAGCGAGGTCTGCCTTTACATAGGTCTCATTGGCGGCCAATCCTTCAACGCTGTCCACGATATCCGTCGATACCAACTCATCACACATCGCTGCCAGTGGTGCGCGCAACCGCGAGCCAAGGCTGCCCGCCGCACCTGTGAGAACCAATTTTTTCATGTGTCCGCCCCTTTTGCTCAGATCACCGCTTTTTCAAGGATCGGACGGCTGTGCACAACCCGATCATAGTGGAATGGAGTAAGGTCGAGTGTGCGGTATTCGCCGTATGTCAGCCATTCGGCCGTGCCCCGCCCCATAGCAGGGGATTGCTGCAAGCCGTGCCCTGAAAAGCCGTTCAGAAAAATGAAATTGCCCACCTGAGGATGAGGGCCAGTGATCGCGTTGTGATCCAGCGTGTTGGTGGCGTAGTGCCCCGCCCACTCGCTGGTCACTTTGATCGCCTCAAACTGAGGGATGCGCGTTGCTAGGATCGGCCACACATGACTTTCGAACAGGCTATGGTCCATCGCAAAATCGTCAGGATCAACGGCCGGATCGATGTCTGCATGCCCACCGCATTGATATGTTCCCCCGCCATTCTCGCGCACATGAACGCCCGAAGGATCAATGGTCAGGGGCAAATCGCGATCCAGCGGATGCTGGGCCGAGAACACCCAGCTAAACCGTTTGCGCGGTTCCACTGGCACGTCAATGCCCGCCATTTGCGCCGTCCTTGCGGCGCGTGGTCCGGAGGCGTTGACCACCTGTCCACACGCGATCACTTCCCCACTTGCCAATGTGACACTGTCCACGCTGGTGCCCGAGGTGTTCAGAGTAATATCAACGACTTCGTTCTGGACGTACTCCACACCCTTCTCGCGTGCTTGCCTGCGCCATGCGTCAAATATCGCAGCGCCGTCAAAATAGCCTTCGTTATGAGTGTTGATAGACCCAAGCACGATGTCATCAACGTTGTAAAAGGGATAGGCGGCCTTGATCTGGTCCGGGCTCATTAGTTGTGTTTGAGTGCCTGCGGCATGCTGCACCTTGCAATTGCTGCGCAAGGTGTCGGCAAAGCTTTCTGTATCGGCCAGATACATATAGCCAAAGCTGCGAATCTTGAGGTCGGGCATACGGTCATCGCCGCCCATGTACTGGCGCGCGTTCTGAATAAACTCTGCCCCGTACTGGCTGATGCGCACATTGAGTTCGGTCGAAAACTGTTGGCGGATGCAACTGTTGGTATGCGCAGTCGAGCAATTGGCATAGCTCATGTCCCGTTCAATCACTAGCACTGACCCGGAAAAGTCAGGCGTGTTGGTCAAAAACCATGCCGTTGATGAGCCCATCATTGCGCCACCAATGATGACCACATCATAAGTGTCCCGCTTCGGTGCCGTGGCTTGTGCCGACATAATCATCCCTTCGCGCCAGACTGCTGTTTGCTCGGCACACCTTGGGACCAAAATCCACCTGGCGCCAGATGTGATTTTCAGGGCGCTCAACAATCGGGCAACACGCTCGAACTTGTATCATCTCACGAAGGGTCAGCCGACAAACCTCGATTGAAATGACGAGAGGTCGTTGGCAGCGCAGGCCGTCTGTCCGACCGACGGTTGTGGCTAATGACATGAAGATAGCAGTTGTCGAATCCGACCCGGGTCGAGCGCGCGAGATTATCGATGCGCTCAAGGAGGACGGTTGGCAAGACGTCGTGGTATTAGGCGATGTCATTGGGCTGGCGCGTAAGCTGAGCGCATTGAATCCGGATCTTGTGCTGATCGATCTTGCCAATCCCAGCCGCGACGCTCTTGAGCAGATCAGTGCCGCGTCAGATGCGCAAAGCCGACCTGTGGCGATGTTTGTGGACCATTCTGATGATGAGATGACACAAGCGGCCGTGACCGCGGGCCTTTCGGCCTATGTGGTCGGCACATTGCAACCCGAACGCATTCGCCCCGTTCTGAAGACAGCCATCGCGCGGTTCCAGATGATGAGCCAGATGCGGCTGGAACTGGAGGCTGCCAAGCAGGCGCTGGCGGACCGAAAAACCGTCGACCGTGCCAAGGGTATGGTCATGCGGGCGCGAGGAATAAGTGAGGAAGAGGCCTATGCCTTGATCCGAAAAACAGCGATGTCGCAAAACCGTAAGGTAATCGAGGTCGCACAAGCCTTGCTGACGGCGTCGGATCTGCTGTCATGAACACGACGGTGTTAAACTGCGGATATGTCCCACTGGTGGACAGCGCCCCGCTGATTGTTGCGCAAGAGTTGCGCTTTGCGGCGGATGAGGGGATCGAGTTGAACCTCTTGCCGCAACCCTCTTGGGCGGCACTACGTGATTTGCTGGCGCTTGGGCATCTGAACGTTGCACATATGTTGTCGCCGATGCCGACGGCCATGTCGCTTGGTCTGAGTGGTCCACCGGCGCAGGTGGATGCGCTGATGGTGCTGTCCGCCAACGGCACAGTGATTGGTGTGTCGTCAATGATGGCAGATGCCATGCGGGCCAAAGGGTGGCATGGCGGCTTTGACAACCCGATCGCAACCGCGCCGCCCATGCTGGCGGCGTTGAACCGGCCATTGCGCGTCGGAGTGCCCTTTCCCTACTCAATGCACCGGCTGCTGTTTGAGTACTGGATGCGCCATACAGGCGGAGCGCCGGACATGCAGATCATCACAACACCTCCGCCCTTGATGGCGGATGCGGTGTCCTCTGGGGAGTTGGATGTATTCTGTGTCGGTGAGCCTTGGGGGTCCGTGGCCGTCAGTGCAGGCGTGGGCGAACTGATCCTGCCAGGTGTAGCGATCTGGGCCCACGCGCCGGAAAAAGTTCTGGCGGCACGGCGCGCCTGGATTGATGACAATGCGACGTCTGTGTCGGGTTTGATGCGCGCGGTGTCGCGCGCCGCGCGCTGGCTTGATCAGCCGGACAACCGAGTCCTGGCCATCGAAATCCTCGCGCGCAGTGCCCATTTGAACCTGCCAATCTCTGCCGTCGAACATGCATTGACGGGTCGATTTGCGACACGTGCTGACGGACCGCCCGTTCATGTGCCCGACTTTGTCCGGTTTTATGACCGTGCCACGAATTTCCCATGGCGCAGTCAGGCCGCATGGATTGGTGAGCAGATCAGTCACATCACTGGTATCGACCGTGCCCACGCCATCGAAGTCGCACAAGGCACGATGCGCCCTGATTCTTACCGCATGCACTTGGGGCCTGTGTCTGTCGATTTGCCGGGTGCGTCGTCCAAAGTCGAAGGGGCACTGAGCCATTCCACAGCCGTCGCGTCGACGAAGGGCGAAATGATTCTTGGACCGGATGCTTTTTTTGACGGCAAAACCTATGATTTTGCGCCGGTAAAATGATTACTTTTTGGGCAGACGCTGCATTGCAGAATAAAAACGCATTGAATCACCAAAACCTTGTTGTTCGGTGACTTCAGCGCGCGCTACATTCAACCCAACGAAGCAAAGATGCTTCCCACTGCCTCCACAGTAGGAGGCTCTTAACACAAGAGCAAAGCCGCTCGACCCGGGTCACGCGTTCCTCCTCCCTCGCGTCCGGATCGAGCGGTTTTTTTCGTTTTCAACAAGGAAAATATCATGATACGACTACTGACTGCTGTTGGAACTGTTGCCGCCCTTATGGGGTCGGTGGCGCATGCTGAGTTGCTGGATCTGGAGAAAGACGAGCTGACCTTCGGCTTCATTAAGTTGACGGATATGGCCCCGCTCGCCATCGCTTATGAGAACGGATACTTTGAGGACGAGGGCCTTTTTGTGACCCTTGAGGCACAAGCCAACTGGAAGGTTCTGCTCGACGGTGTGATTGACGGCCAACTTGATGGTGCGCATATGCTGGCCGGACAGCCGTTGGCGGCAACCATCGGATATGGCACCGAAGCGCACATCATCACGCCCTTTTCCATGGACTTGAACGGCAACGGCATCACCGTTTCCAACGAAATTTGGGAAGAGATGAAGCCCCACGTGCCGCTGATGGATGATGGTCGTCCACAGCACCCGATCAGTGCCGAAGCGCTGGCGCCCGTGGTTGAAGACTACAAAGACCAGGGCCTGCCGTTCAACATGGGAATGGTGTTCCCGGTCTCCACCCACAACTACGAAATCCGCTACTGGCTGGCCGCCGGTGGACTTGAGCCAGGATTTTACAGCCCCGAAGACGTGTCAGGCCAGATCGGTGCGGACGTGCTGCTGAGCGTGACCCCGCCCCCACAAATGCCAGCCACAATGGAAGCGGGCACAATATATGGGTATGCCGTGGGTGAGCCATGGAACCAGCAGGCCGTGTTCAAAGGCATCGGTGTGCCCGTCATCACCGACTACGACATGTGGAAGAACAATCCTGAGAAGGTGTTTGGCATCAACGCAGACTTTGCCGAAGAGAACCCGAACACAACGCTCGCCATCACCAAGGCGCTGATCCGGGCCGCGATCTGGCTAGATGAAAACGACAACGCCAACCGCGAGGAAGCTGTCGAAATCCTGTCCCGCTCAGAATATGTCGGCGCGGATTATGAAGTGATCGCAAACTCGATGACGGGCTTTTTTGAGTTCGAAAAAGGCGACCGCCGTCCCGCCCCCGATTTCAACGTGTTCTTCCGCTACAATGCGACCTACCCGTTCTATTCAGACGCTATCTGGTATCTGACGCAGATGCGCCGCTGGGGTCAGATCGCCGAAGCCAAATCCGATCAGTGGTATTTCGACACGGCCGCCGAAGTCTACAAACCCGCCATCTACCTCGAAGCCGCCCGTATGCTGGTGGATGAGGGTCTGGCGAACGAAGCAGACTTCCCATGGGACAGCGATGGCTTCAAAGCGGCCACCCCAGCCGAGGATATCATCGACGGCATTCCTTACGACGGGAAAGCACCCAACGCCTATCTCGAAAGCCTGCCAATCGGCTTGAAAGGTGACCAGAAAGTCGTCGGCAATCAGGTCGAAGGTTAAGCCAATCCTAAGGAAGGTGAGCTTCATGCTCACCTTTCGCTGCGACGCAGCAAAGAGCCTTTGAAACTGAGCGGCCTGCCCAAAATCCGGGCACGCTGCACCGCCGCAAAAGTACCCGTCACACCAGATGCACTGCGCGTGCACAACCTGTGCACAGAACGTGCACCGCAGCAGCGCAGCATCACCAGTTTTCCCG
>ERZ1740072.630-NODE-630-length-13982-cov-6.286853_pt1 | contig 13982 bp, 12 predicted proteins | sample MGYA00581733_ERZ1740072 | MGnify/ENA primary metagenome ERZ1740072 (study PRJEB43018, sample SAMN04849741) | marine metagenome | isolation source: floating plastic debris | place: Pacific Ocean | collected 2008-08-30 | study: EMG produced TPA metagenomics assembly...
GCCTTTGGACCTCTCTCCGCTTGAGCAACAGATCGCAGCACTTCAGGACCGGGTCGAACTCCTCTCCACCACCCCGGCAGAGGATGGCACCCTTCCAGCTGCGGCCTTTGCGGCCGCGCTGGCAGACATGCGCGCCGAAACCGAAAATACGCTTGCGGATGTACGCGCTGCGACGGAAACCCAACAGGCCGAGATCGACAGCCTGTTGGCCGAAGTCGCAAACGCCAAGGCAGATGCACAAGCCGCGGCCAACGCCGCCCTTGCCCGTGCTGCCGTCAGCCAGATCACTGCAGCGCTGGACAGCGGCGCATCCTTTGACGATGCCATTCAAAGCCTGCAAGCGGCGGAGCAGAACGACATTCCTGACGCTTTGACCAGCGCGGCAAGTCAGGGCGGCACCACGCTTGCCGCGTTGCAAGCAGATATCGCCGATGCCGCGCGCGACGCACTCGACGCCGCACGCGCCGCAGACGACACGGGCAGCGTTGGTGCCTTTTTCGAGCGCCGTTTTGGCGGACGGTCCATCGTGCCGCGCGAAGGCGCCGACCCCGACGCCGTATTGTCGCGCGTCGAAGCCGCGGTGCGCACAGGCGACCTTGGGACCGCGCTCAGCGAATCCGAGGGCCTGCCCGAAGAAGCCCAATCCGCCCTCGGGCCATGGTTGGAACAAGCACAACAGCGCCATGACGCGGTTCAGGCCGCAGACGCACTGGCACAACGCCTCTCGGCACTCTGAAAGGGCGCATTATGATCTGGTCTTTGTTCAAGATTGTCTTCTTTTTCGTTGCGATTGCCGCGCTGGCGCTCGGGGCGGGCTATTTGCTGGAAGCCGAGGGTGGTCTGACGGTCGTCGTGGGTGGCCGAGAATATCCCTTTGGCCCACTTCAATCCGTGATCGTGCTGATCGTTCTGGTTCTCGCAATATGGATCGGGCTCAAACTCCTGGGCCTGCTGGTGGCCGTGTGGAAGTTCCTCAACGGGGACGAAACCGCGCTATCGCGCTACTTTGATCGCAACCGCGCCGCCAAAGGGTTTGATGCCCTGTCCGAAGGCATGATGGCACTCGCCTCTGGCGAAGGGCGCGTGGCACTGGCCAAAGCGGAAAAAGCTGATCGCTACCTCAACCGTCCCGAACTGACCAACCTCTTGACGGCACAGGCGGCAGAACTGGCCGGGGACCGCAAAAAAGCCGAAGAGACATACCGCAAGCTGGTGCAAAGCGAATCCACCCGCTTTGTTGGCGTGCGCGGGATCATGAAACAAAAACTGGCTGATGGGGATACAGATACCGCCCTCAAACTTGCAGAAAAGGCCTTTGCACTAAAGCCAAAGCATGAAGACACCCAGGACGTCCTTCTCAAACTGCAAGCGGGTGATAAAGATTGGGCAGGCGCGCGCAAAACCCTGTCGGCCAAGCTGCGCCATGGCAGCATGCCGCGCGATTTACACAAACGCCGCGACGCCGTACTGGCACTGAGCGAGGCCAAAAAAGTTCTGGACGAAGACCAGACCATCGAGGCCCGCGAAGCCGCAATCGCAGCCAACAAGCAGTCACCTGACCTGATCCCGGCTGCCGTTATGGCGGCCCAAGGCTATACGGAAAAAGGCCAAAAGAAATATGCCACCCGCGTGCTCAAAAAGGCATGGGAGGCACAGCCACATCCCGACCTCGCCGCTGCCTTTGCGGCGATCGAGCCGGACGAGACACCGGCCGCAAGGCTCAAGCGTTTTGGTCAACTGGGGCGTCTGCACCCGGACAACCCCGAAACCAAAATGCTGATGTCTGAACTCAACATCGCGGCCGAAGACTTCCCTGCCGCCCGTCGTGCACTTGGTGACCTGTTCGAAACCGATCCGACAACACGGTCGGCAACACTGATGGCCGCCATTGAACGGGGCCAGGGTGCAAGCGACGCGGTGGTACAGGGCTGGTTGGCCCGTGCGCTCTCTGTCCCACGCGGACCGCAATGGGTGTGCGATAACTGCCAACATATCGAGGCTGAATGGACGCCGATCTGTAACAATTGCGCAGCGTTCGACACGCTTACATGGAAACGCCCGCCCAGCGCAGAGGTGGCCATGCCCGGCGGAACAGAAATGCTGCCGCTGTTAGCAGCGAAAGGGTCTGATACGTCAGACACGGCCGTCGCCGTAGTGGAAACCACCGTTACGGACAGCGATGTGATCGAGGCCGAAGACCTCGGCAACCCGCAGAAAAAGGGCGCCTGATCAAGTCACCTGAAACTACGCGATCCGCAAAAGAAAAGGCCCCGGCGCTGATGCGCGGGGCCTTTCGTTTTGTGAGGTCGGGCGGGGGTAACCCCACCACCTGTTAATAGCGGTAATGCTCTGGCTTGAACGGACCTTCGGGCGTAACGCCGATATAGGCCGCCTGTTCACCGTCGAGCTTGGTCAGCTTTACACCGATACGATCGAGGTGCAGACGCGCGACCTTTTCATCCAGATGCTTGGGCAGAATGTAGACGTCGTTCTTGTACTGATCGGTATTCTTCCACAGCTCGATCTGCGCCAGCACCTGATTGGTGAAAGACGCGGACATCACAAAGGACGGGTGGCCCGTCGCGTTGCCAAGGTTCAGCAAACGGCCCTCGGACAGCAGGATCAGACGATTGCCATTCGGCATCTCGATCATGTCCACCTGTTCCTTGATGCTGGTCCACTTGTGGTTCTTGAGGGCAGCCACCTGAATTTCGTTGTCGAAGTGGCCGATGTTGCCGACGATGGCCATGTCCTTCATCTCGCGCATATGCTCGATCCGGATCACGTCCTTGTTGCCGGTGGTGGTGATGAAGATGTCAGCCGAACCAACAACGTCTTCCAGCAACACAACCTCGAACCCGTCCATGGCCGCTTGCAGGGCACAGATCGGATCGACTTCGGTCACTTTCACACGGGCACCCGCCCCAGCGAGAGACGCCGCCGATCCTTTGCCCACATCGCCGTAACCCATGACGACAGCAACTTTGCCGGCCATCATGGTGTCCGTGGCGCGGCGAATACCGTCGACCAGCGATTCCTTACAACCATATTTGTTGTCGAACTTCGACTTTGTCACCGAATCGTTCACGTTGATCGCTGGGAAAGGCAGCTGCCCATCACGCACCAGTTCATAAAGACGGTGCACGCCAGTTGTCGTTTCTTCAGACACGCCTTTGATCTGATCGCGCATCTTGGTGAACCAACCAGGGGTCTCTGCCATCCGCTTGGCAATCTGCGCCTTGATCACGGTCTCTTCTTCGGACGTCGGCACAGGAATGATCTCTTCCCCCGCCTCGGCACGGGCACCCAGCAAGATGTACAGGGTCGCATCACCACCATCGTCCAAAATCATGTTCGGCCCATCGGCGAACTGGAACGACTTGTCCAGATAATCCCAGTGCTCTTCAAGGCTTTGACCCTTGATCGCAAAGACAGGCACGCCCGCTTCGGCAATCACAGCCGCCGCATGGTCCTGTGTGGAAAAGATGTTGCACGACGCCCAGCGCACGTCCGCACCGAGTGCGACCAGCGTTTCAATCAGAACCGCCGTCTGAATGGTCATGTGGAGCGAACCCACGATGCGCGCACCCGCAAGCGGTTTGCTTTCGCCGTACTCTTCACGGCACGCCATCAGGCCCGGCATCTCTGTCTCGGCGATGTCCAGTTCCTTGCGGCCGTAAGCGGCCAGCGCGATATCTTTTACAATGTAGTCGGTTGCCATCTGCATTTACCCTCATAAACGTTGCGCACCCGCTACCAGTTTATCTCAGTCGGCTCAATGCGGCTTTGCATCACGCTAAACAGTGTATGTATCAAATCACGATGTGAACCTCGGACGGGCACAGATTACGGCTTTCGCAACACCGCCCATCATGAAAAAACCAGACGTATAGAGGATGCAAAGGGCGAGACACGAAAATGGCAAAACAACCCCGCGCATGGCAGCGGATGCTGTCGGGCCGCCGCCTCGACCTGCTTGACCCAACCCCGATGGATATCGAGATCGAGGATATCGCCCACGGCCTTGCCTTCGTTGCGCGCTGGAATGGGCAAACACTTGGGGACTACGCCTATTCGGTGGCCGAACACTCATTACTGGTCGAAACTCTATTTTGCCGCATCGCACCAAATGCACCTGTAAAATGGCGGTTGGCGGCCTTGCTGCATGACGCACCTGAATACGTCATCGGCGACATGATTTCGCCGGTAAAGGCCGCCGTTGGCCCCGGCTATGGCGCGCTTGACGAACGGCTTGAGGCAGCGGTGCATATCCGCTTTGGTCTACCCGCCAAAGTGCCCGCCACAGTGAAAAAGCAGATCAAAAAGGCCGACAAGATCAGCGCGTGGATGGAAGCGACGCAAATCGCAGGGTTTACCGAAGCCGAAGCCACACGCTTTTTCGGAAAACCGCCCGCAGACATGATCAAGGATCTTCGCATCATCCTGCGCCCACCACTTGAAACGCGCGCGAACTTCACCGCGCGACATGCCACTTTGCTGGAACAGTGCACATGATCAACATCCGACCCGCTATTCCGCTGGATGCGCCTTCCATGGCCCGCCTCCTGAATCCGATCATTGAAGACGGCACAACCACCGCAATCACCACCAAGGTTACGGGCGATATTCTGGTCACATGGATGGCAGACAAATATGACCGCGCCGCATGGCATGTGGCCGTGAACGACGCCGAAGAGGTGGTTGGCTTCCAATGGATCGCACAGGGCGGCGACTACCTTCCGCAAGACGCCGCAGAAATCGCTACTTTTGTTCAGATCGGCCAAACCGGGCTGGGCATTGGCTCTAAACTCTTTGACGCAACCAAACGCGCTGCCAAGGACGTGGGCTACACATGGATCAACGCCAATATCCGCACCGACAACGAAGGCGGCCTCATCTACTACCAGTCGCGCGGCTTTGTCGATTACGGACGGATCGAAGGGTACGAAATGGCGAATGGCGAAAAGGTCGACAAAATCCTAAAGCGATATGACCTCTGAGATCGCGCAACACCCCGTTCACGCCTCATTCATGCCTTTGCATCAAGACGGTGCACACTCTGTGCACAGGTTGTGCATGTGCGGTGTACGGCCAATTTGCCCATCCGGGCGAACTGACCTACTCTTCTGTGATTGAAAAAATCCTCGGGGGAGTCGCGCAAGCGACGGGGGCAGACAGCCCCCTATACGCTCTCAGCGTGGCGAGCGTTTCGCCAGAATGCGCTGCAACGTCCGCCGATGCATGTTCAACCTGCGCGCCGTCTCGGACACATTGCGATCACACAACTCGTAGACCCGCTGAATATGCTCCCATCGCACGCGATCCGCGCTCATCGGGTTTTCCGGTGGCGGAGGCAAATCATCACCCTTGGCCAGCAATGCATTGGTGATATCGGCCGCATCGGCTGGTTTGGACAGGTAATCCGTGGCACCAATTTTGACTGCCGCCACAGCAGTCGCAATGGCACCGTACCCGGTCAACACGACAACCCGTGCATCCGGGCGACGATCCCGCAGAACTTCAACGACATCCAGCCCATTGCCATCTTCCAGACGCAGATCAACCACGGCGTAGGCGGGTGGGCGGGCCGTCGCGATGGCCTTGCCACCCGCAACACTGTCAGCCGTTTCAATCTCGAAGCCGCGTTTTTCCATGGCCTTGGCCAGACGACGGAGAAACGGCTCGTCGTCATCAACCAGCAAAAGGCTTTTGTCAGCACCCAGTTCAGGCAATGCCGCGTTGACCATGTCGTGCTCCAGTTCCCGTATTTCGTAGTTCCAAGGCTGGACCAGATATGTAGCGCGCGGCGGGCGGGGTCAAATCATTCCGTCTTTTCAGGCGTTTTCGATAAAGCACGCAACACGGTCTGCCATCATCTCCGCAGTCGTATCGCGGCGGAAAAATTCGACAAACCCGATCTCGGGGAAAACGAGGTAGGTAAAGGTGGAATGGTCAACAAGGTAGAACTCATCCGACTTGTCATGTGCCTTGTAATAGGTGCGGTAGGCCTTGGATGCAGCGTCCACCTGCTCTGGTGATCCGGTAAGGCCGATCATCTTTTCGTGCAGGTTATAGGCGAAATCGCCCACAAGTTCGGGTGTGTCCCGCTCTGGATCGATGGTGATGAAGACAGGCGTGACCGACATTCCGCGCTCTGCCAGCACATCTATCGCCTCGGCATTGCGTGCTGTATCCAGCGGGCAGACATCGGGGCAGAACGTGTATCCAAAGTAGATCAAACTGGGCTCTGTAATCACGTCCGTATCTGTCACCGTCAAACCGTCAGCATTGACCAGTTCGAATGGTCCACCGATCTGGTTGCCATCTTGTGCGATGGTCGTTGCCGAACACTGCGCAAAAGCGCTGTCGTCACTTGGTTGAGAGATCCACCAGACACCACCAAGAAAAACGGCGGCGACAAGGGCGGCAATGGGTGCAATGATACGCGTCATGATCGTCCTTTCGGTGTGGATATTGATGTCCTTGCTATCAACCTTACACTCCAGTGCAACCAACGAAGTAGTGACATCATGGCGCAATCAGACTTTGGCCTAATCGCGGGCCAACAACGCTCGAACTGGATCAGGCTGCGCACCATGATCCTGTTGCGCTGGGTGGCCATTGTCGGCCAGCTTATCGCGTTGACCGTGGCCCAGCGCATGTATGGCCTGCAACTTGAGCTTGGGCTTTGCTATCTCGCCGTCGGCATCTCGGTGATCGGAAACCTGATCGCCATATTTATCTTCCCTGAAAACAAGCGCCTGGCAGAGTCTGAAAACCTGCTGATGGTTCTGTTCGATCTGCTTCAGCTTGGGTTCCTGCTCGCTCTGACCGGAGGCCTCAATAATCCATTTGCCCTTCTCATGCTTGGGCCGGTTACGATTTCTGCGGCCGTTTTGACAACGCGTTCAACAGTATTGGTTGGCGCGACGGCCATCATCATTGTGACGTTGCTGTCTGAAATTCACCTGCCGTTGCGTACACAGGATGGTGACCTGCTGCGCATTCCGGACCTGTTTGTTTTCGGCAACTGGATCGCGCTGGTGATCGCGGTGTGCTTCATCGGCCTGTATTCCCGCCGCGTGACTGTCGAAATCCATTCCATGTCCGACGCCCTTTCTGCCACCCAGATGGCGCTGTCGCGCGAACAGAAACTGACGGACCTCGGCGGAGTGGTTGCGGCGGCCGCTCACGAACTTGGCACACCGCTTGCCACAATCAAACTTGCCAGCGGTGAGTTGATGGAAGAACTCGCGGACCTGCCCGAACTGCGCGAGGACGCCGCCTTGATCCGCGAACAGGCCGACCGGTGCCGCGACATTCTGCGCGACATGGGCCGGGTCGGCAAAGACGATTTGCACCTGCGCCAAGCCCCTTTGATGGCCGTTGTTCAGGAGGCAGCAGAACCGCACGTCCACCGGGGCAAGATTGTAAAATACACCCATGATCCGGATGCCGGCATAGAGATTGACCAGCCCTCTATCCTGCGCCAGCCCGAGATCATCCACGGTCTGCGCAACCTGGTTCAAAACGCCGTCGATTTTGCGCGGTCCACCGTCTGGATCGAAGCGAACTGGACCAACGATCGGATTACCTTGCGCATTATGGATGATGGACGCGGGTTTCCACCCCAAGTCCTGGGTCGCATCGGCGATCCATTTGTCCGCGCTCGAAAAGCCGGCAGCACCCGCGTCGAACGTCCCGAATACGAAGGCATGGGCCTAGGTCTGTTCATTGCAAAAACTCTGCTTGAACGCTCAGGTGCCGAACTGACATTCGCCAACGGATCCGATCCCTACGCCACGACTCCGGTTGATGGCGAATACCGAGGCGCCATCGTCGCTGTTGAATGGCCACGGCACAAGATCGACGCACGCAGTGGCGAAAATGCCGTACCTCAGGGCCAAAATGAAAAAATAAAGGCCTAAACCAGCGTTCGATCACCTGAATTAACCACCCGTTAACCTTAGTGAAGCATGGGTAAAGCCTCGCTGATGAAAGGTGACGGGACGTGCCTCTAGTCGAGATCATCGTGGTACTTGTTGGGGCGGGGGCCGCTGTTATCGTGGGCCTCGTGTTTTTGAGTGCGCAACCCGCGCAAAAAAAGGCGCTCGCAGAGCCCAGCCCGCATGGCATGCACTTCCTGTTTTGCGATCTCGATCTTGAACATGCGACCGATCAGGCCCGATCGGTTCTGTCCAAGGAGAAGGGCGAAACAGATTGGCAGGCGCTGCGCGCCGCTTTGACCGCCCGGTTTCCGGGCCTCCCCGACGGAGATACCCTGCGTGATCTTGATAAACTGACATTAAATGCTGCCGCAGTGGACGATCCAGCCATCCTGCGTCTGGACCGCGAGCACGAAATGACCCGTGTGGTTATCGAAGACGACTTCCTCACTGACGCTAGCACCGTTCACGAGATCAAATCGGTCGAGGCGGAGTTGGGCACTCTCAGGCTCGCAGCAACATCCTCGCCCTACCCGATCTGGCTGATCGGCGCGGACGGGAAGATACACTGGCACAACACGGCCTACAAAACTCTGACCGATGCTGCACGCCCGTCAGAAGAAGATACCGACATCCCGTTGTTCGATCTTGATCCGGACGAGCTGGATGAAAAACACACCGTTCGAGCATCCGTGAGGATTGCCGAAACAGGAACAACTGAGTGGTACAACGTCACAGCAACCCAGGTGGATGACAGCACCATTTACCACGCTGTGGACATCAACGCCGTGATCGAAGCCGAAGTGGCCCAGCGCAACTTTGTTCAGACGCTGGCCAAGACATTCGCCCATCTATCCATTGGGCTCGCCATCTTTGATCGCAACGGACAGTTAGCACTTTTCAATCCGGCTATGGTCGATCTGACCTCGTTGCCTGTTGAGTTCTTAAGCGGCCGCCCCAGCCTGCTCGCCTTTTTCGACCGTTTGCGCGACAATCGTGTGATGCCAGAGCCGAAAAACTACAGCTCTTGGCGCCAGGAAATCTCGGATATGATCGCCGCGGCAACACATGCCAGCTACCAGGAGACATGGACGCTTGATACGGGACATACCTACCGCGTCAGCGGACGGCCCCACCCGGACGGTGCCGTCGCCTTTTTGATCGAGGATATCACCGCAGAAATTTCTCTGACCCGGAACTTCCGCGCGGAATTGGAATTGGGCCAGTCTATGATGGACACATTCGAAGACGCGCTAGCTGTCTTTTCCTCGGCTGGTGTTCTGACCTTCTGCAACGCCGCCTTTCGCGAAATGTGGGGCATGGACCCTGACGGCAGTTTTGCCGACGTCACAATCGTCGACTCTCTCACGGAGTGGCAGGCACAGAGCGCACCCAATCCCGCGTGGGCCGACATGCGGGACTTTGTGATGAAGGTGGGAGAACGCGCCACTTGGGAAGCAGAAGTGAACCATATGCGCGATGGTCCTTACACAGTGCGCTTGTCGCCAATCGCCTCTGGCGCAACAGTCATCCGCTTTGCGATCAAGGACTCGGCCCAAACGACCCCATCGCAACTGCCCGCCTAGGGTCATTCTGCTTGCAGCGCCGAGGGATGCAGATAGTTTGGCGCAATGAGCCAAAGCCCCCTCACCTTTGACTGGCCCGACGCCGATGCAACAGCGCAAAGTGCCGTTGCGCTCGGGGCACATTTGCGCCCCGGCGACGTCGTCTTGCTCAGTGGGCCTGTCGGTGCCGGGAAAACACATTTCGCCCGCGCGCTGATCCAATCGCTATTGGACACTCCCGAGGATGTGCCCTCACCCACTTTCACGCTTGTCCAAACCTACGACTCACGGCAGGGCCCACTCTGGCATGCTGATTTGTACCGAATCTCAACGGATACCGAAGTTGATGAATTGGGCCTGGTCGATGCGTTTGAAGACGCGGTCTGCCTTGTTGAGTGGCCTGACCGCCTCGGCCCTCTCAACCCACGAAATGCGTTGGAAATCGAAATCTCACACGATCGCGAAGGCCGCCGCGCACAGTGGGAGTGGACGGATCCTAAATGGCAAAATCGGCTGTCGGATATCAAACACCATGCCTGATCGCGCAGCCCTTATTTCTGATTTTCTGAATCACTCTGGCTGGGGCAGTGCGCCACGGAAACTGGTGGCTGGGGACGCGTCGAACCGTCGGTATGAACGTTTGGAGCGAGGCGCAGGCAACACCGCCATTCTGATGGACGCACCCCCCGACAAGGGCGAGGATGTCCGTCCCTTTGTCACGATCACAAACCACTTACGCGATGCAGGACTATCCGCGCCGCAAATCTACGCGCAGGACGACACGCTTGGTCTGCTTTTGATCGAAGACCTTGGCGACGACCTTTTTGCCCGAGTCATGGCGGCCGAGCCCACGCTGGAACAACCGCTTTATGCCGCCTCCGTCGACGTTCTGGTGCACCTACATCAAGAGCAGGTTCCCGAGTTGCCACGCTATAATGCGGACGTGATGACCAACCGTGCCGCACTGGCCTACGATTGGTATCAGCGCGGCGTGAGCGGCAGGGTAAACGTTGCGGATAAGGAAGCGTTTTCCGCAACATTTCACATTCGCCTTGCTCCACTGGACTTGGCACCTGCGGTCTTGATCCAACGCGATTACCACGCTGAAAACCTCATCTGGCTGCCCGAGCGCACAGGAGTTCGGAACGTCGGCCTTTTGGATTACCAAGACGCGATGCTGGGTCATCGAGCCTATGATCTTGTGTCGATTGTGCAGGACGCGCGTCGCGATGTTCCCAAGGACGTCGGCGACATGATGATCAAGCGGTATCTCAACGCCACAGAATTGGACGAGGTACAGTTCAGAAACGCCTTTGCACTGCTTGGCGCGCAACGGAACCTGCGCATTCTCGGGGTATTTGCCCGTCTGTCCATGCACTACGGAAAACCGCACTACGTCGATCTGATCCCACGCGTATGGGGACATATCCAGACCAATCTGTCTCATCCCGCATTGGTATCCATCAAACCACTGATCGACGCCACGCTGCCCGCACCAACTCCCGCCCTTCTGCAAAAGCTGAAAGACCAATGCGCCACGATCCCATTGCCCTGATGCTTTTTGCCGCCGGATTTGGGACCCGGATGAAGCACCTGACAGCGCATCAACCCAAGCCGCTGGTAAAGGTCGCAGGTCACGCATTAATCGACCACGCTCTGGCGCTTGCCAGTGACATTCAAGCCGCCCCGATCGTGACCAACCTTCATTATTTGCCCGACATGCTGGAACAGCATTTGACTGGCACCAACGTACACACGATCCGGGAAGAGCCGGACATCCTCGACACCGGAGGCGGGCTGCGCAATGCCCTTACTCATCTGGGTGCGGACCCGGTTCTGACACTCAATTCAGACGCAGTGTGGAGCGGACCAAACCCATTGGGCCTGCTCATGGATGCTTGGGATCCAATGAAAATGGACGCATTGCTGACCTGCGTGCCGATGGCCCGAGTCCATGGCCGCAAAGGCAACGCTGACTTTGATATCGACCAGACCGGACGGCTACATCGCGGAAATGAAACCGTTTACGGCGGCGCCCAAATCCTAAAGACGGATCTGTTGGAAACAGTTCCTGAACAGGCATTTTCTCTGAACGTCGTGTGGAACAAAATGGCCGATCAGGGCCGGTTGTTTGGCTTGCCTTACCCAGGTCACTGGTGTGACGTTGGACACCCCGATGGCATCGCCGAAGCCGAAGCGATGTTGGAACGGTATTGATGTTTGAGCCCGTCACGCACCCCCGGATTTATGGCTGTGCCATGGGAGTAGACTTTCCCGCCGCCGTCATCAAAGGCCTTGAGGAAAGGTTGGATTCTGCGGCGCCAGATGCATGGGCGCGCGTGACCTTATTGGTTAATACTCGGCGTATGGCTCGGCGACTTCGTGATTTGTTCGACGCAGGTCCCCCACGCTTATTGCCCCGCATTCGAATGATTACCGACCTCGATGGCCTTTTGCCCGGCGATCCCCTGCCCCAGCCCACCTCACCGCTCAAACGAAGGCTGGAACTTGTCGCTTTGACAAACAGGCTGATTGAACAGCAAACTGGGTTTGCTCCTGAAACGGCCGGGTTTGATATGGCCGACAGCCTCGCCACTCTGATGGATGAAATGCAGGGCGAGGGGGTTACGGCCGCAGATATCGCAAAGCTCGATGTGTCTGATCAATCCGGTCACTGGGCGCGGGCACAGGCGTTCATTGCAATCGCGCAGTCCTACATCGATGCATCAAAAACTGCGCCCGATGCGGAAGGGCGACAGCGCGAAACCGTCCTGAAACTGGCTGCACACTGGGCGGAAAACCCCATAACAGACACTATTTTAGTGGTCGGATCGACTGGCTCGCGCGGCACCACACAATTGCTGATGCACGCTGTAGCGACCCTGCCGCAAGGGGCTGTGATCCTTCCGGGTTTCGATTTTGAAATGCCGCATGTCTGGGATGACATGGCCAAGGACAAGGCCGGAGAGGATCATCCGCAATTCCGGTTACTCAAACTGGCGCAGACGATGGGCATTCACCCAACAGACGTCACGACATGGTCTGACACCGACGTGCCGACACGGGCACGCAATCGGCTGATCTCGCTCGCGCTGCGCCCCGCGCCCGTCACAAATGCGTGGCGGACCGAAGGGCCCAATCTGGAAGAACTGGACGTCGCGACCGCGCCCCTTACATTGGTCGAGGCCGACACCCCACGCGCCGAGGCCCTCGCAATTGCCATGCGCCTGCGCGCCGCCGCAGAAACCGGGCAACGCGCCGCCCTGATCACACCTGACCGCATGTTGACGCGGCAAGTCACGGCCGCACTTGATCGCTGGAATATCCTGCCGGACGACAGTGCGGGCACACCGCTGCACCTGACGCCGCCGGGGCGGTTTCTGCGCCATGTGGCGGGCCTTTTTGACCGCCCACTGGATGCCGAGGCGCTGCTGACCCTGCTCAAACACCCGCTGACGCATTCGGCCCACGGGCGCAACGATCACATCCTCAAGACCCAGAAATTGGAATTGCGGATGCGCCGTACGGGCCTACCTTACCCGGACAGAGAAAGCCTGATCCGCCTTGCCCCCCTTGCGGACAAAAACGATGCCGACGCCATGGAGGCTTGGGCGCACTGGGTCGCAGATGTGATCTGCGCAAAAACGGCGTCCGGCAAACTGGGCCTCACCGACTGGGTCAATCGCCACATCGCGCTGGCCACCGATATCGCCAATGGGCCGGACGGCGCGGACGGGGGCGAGTTGTGGTTAAAGAAAGCGGGCCAGGAGGCGCGCAAAACCATGAACGACGTCTTGGCCGAGGGCGACGCCGCGGTCGAACTGACGGCATCCGATTACGCCAACCTGATCGGCGGCATCCTTAGCCAGGGTGAAGTGCGTGACAGGGATTCGCCCCACGCCTCGATCATGATCTGGGGCACGCTGGAGGCCCGCGTGCAGGGCGCCGATCTGGTGATCCTCGCGGGGCTGAACGACGGCACGTGGCCCGAAGCGCCCAAGCCGGACCCATGGTTGAACCGCAAGATGCGTCTGGATGCGGGACTGTTGTTACCTGAACGGCGCATCGGTCTGTCAGCCCATGATTTTCAACAGGCCATCGCCGCGCCCGAAGTGTGGCTGACGCGGTCCATTCGGTCGGATGACGCCGAAACGATCCCCTCGCGCTGGATCAACAGGCTCAAGAACCTGATCAAGGGGCTGGCGGCCTCGGGTGGCGTGGATGTCTGGGCCCAGATGCAGCGGCGCGGTGATGAATGGCTCGCCCGCACGCGCCAACTTGAGGCCACCGACGAGGTCGAAAAGGCAAAGCGCCCTGCGCCATGCCCCCCCGTTTCAGCCCGCCCGCGTCGCCTCACCGTAACAGAAATACAGACCCTAATTAGGGGCCCATACGCGAGTAATGCCAAACACTGATTGCGCATGCGCGCACAGACGCCTCTTGTGCAAAGCCCGGGAGCATTGCTGCGCGG
>ERZ1740072.632-NODE-632-length-13965-cov-9.022286_pt1 | contig 13965 bp, 10 predicted proteins | sample MGYA00581733_ERZ1740072 | MGnify/ENA primary metagenome ERZ1740072 (study PRJEB43018, sample SAMN04849741) | marine metagenome | isolation source: floating plastic debris | place: Pacific Ocean | collected 2008-08-30 | study: EMG produced TPA metagenomics assembly...
CCCCCCCCCCCCCCCCCCCCCCCCCCCCCCCCCCGCCCCCCCCCCCCCCCCTCACTTTACTATGCCATTATGGCTCTGCCTTTCCCTTGAGACCAGGCATCAATATTATTTGGTTCTCATATTACTTAGGATAATTATTGCTGACACATTACAAATACTCAACATCTTCATATAATGGTTTTTACATTTTAAGTGCTTAATTAAGTTGGACTATTGCTGCCACAAAAATTTTAAACGCAGTAAAATTAAGTCAGTGGCCAAGCTATTAAATTATCAGTATAATAGGATTTGAACTCATTGAGTAATGAGAGTGTGCATAAAAAACCGTTGAACGCTGAACAACCTTGATACACCAGATGGGTGACCTGTGTAAAAACAACAAACGGTACGTTGTCAGGGCATAATTTAATATGAAACCGTATATAACCCTATGTTTTTGTTACACAACAATATTTTCTGTTACTAATGTACTAGCATATTAGAAAGTCGCTGATTTATTGCTTCAGTAGTCATATTGATATAGATGGCTCTCGTTATGACCAGCTGTTTAGACTCTATGACTTTATTTATTTAACAGGACCACTGTGAATCACTGACTTCTGGAAAGAATATATCCACAAGACTAACTTGCAAGGTTTTATCAAGAGCAGATCTATTCTGTCGTCAGAAATAAATCTTTCACATAAAATGGCTGAATCGCGACTATGGATGCCGCCTACATGGCTCATGTGTATATTCTTCTGGACGGGGACGGTCCTGGTTTCAACTGGTGCTATATTATTCATCCGTGAAAAACACGAGGAGGCTGCAACTGGGCAGTAAGTGCAGTGGAAGATTTGGTTATATCGCTCACTAAAATAAACCTAGAAATACAGTAATAAATGGATCCAGCATGTAATAATTTCAGGGCTACTGGCATATCAGTTAAGTGCAACATTGTCACTTTTGGAGAAAACTAGATAGGAAAATAACACGCAATTTTTTCCAAGAGTTACAATGTTGCACCTTCCTCTGGTATACCCGGTACTATTATCGTTAAATTGGTGGGGCTTGAGCCGGAATTTAAACGGTTAATCCACAACAGAAAATCCAGCATGAGCACTTAGGACTATAAACATTGCCCTCCATCTGTTCTGGCCTTGCTCATGACACACCACACCTATAAAGCACCAGACAAGGCATTACCAAATCAGAACAATACCAGGCTATACTCTAGCCATGACCCAAACCAAATCCTTGCCCAAAAAGCAAAATCTTATAATGACTGTGGTGACTGTCAAGTCGATAAATATTATGACAAATATCAATTTCAAAATTCAAAAGCAATTTGCAACGCTTCTCTCCTTTATTTTTTGGTAGTATGACCTGGTATGATAGTTATACCTACCTACTCTAAGGCTTTATAGGTATTCCGAGTTGAAATTTGTGTGGTTTAATTTCGACATTGATATTGACTGGCCGGTGCATCACCACAAGCATTATTAGATTTTGCTGACGGATACATTGCTAGAGATGCATATAGAGTAGTGTAATAATGCTGCGGGGCAAAACACTTGCTATGCCTTGAGATTTTCAATACCTACATGTTCAAGCTCACATACAATAACACTGCCAAAATTTTACTTGGCATGTGTCAAATTTGAACTTTTCTGTAAGGCTAAGGTATGAGGATTTTGACTCGGCTGAATGATGCTTGTTGTAATTAGTGCGCTACCCACTGATGGTTTGCGGACTGAAAATATTTCCTGCATCTACTATACCGACCATAGCTAAACACTTACGAGCATATCTATCTGGTACTATATCCAACTTAGATTCGAGATTTCAAGGAACTCGAAATCCTTACGTATTTTGTACCATAAGCATCAGCTTTTTGTAACATCTCATTCTTTTTCAATTTACCATCCTAGTTTATTAATATGGAAGATTAATTACTAGTTAAGATAATGTTCTTCAATGAAACAAGACTTTTGATGCTTGAGGGAAAAGACTATAAAAGTATTGCTCAGGCCACAGTCTGATACCGTAGATCTGCTAGTTTAGGTTTATGAACTGTTACATGAAGCAAGATTTTGAACCACAGTGTTTTCGCTGTTTCGCTTCATAAGTGGATTAGATCAAGTTAAGTTACAAGATTATCCTATAACCATTATTGGCTGGAGACGATTTTATTATCGAGTTAAACTTGATCCTGTTAGTCTTGAGTCGTTACCGATGCAGTTCAGCCCACATGGCTGTTCCCATTTGAAATGCATTTATATTTATAACATCACTCATACCAAAATGTTTATTTTCATCTGACTGAAGTATACTGGACAAAATAAAAGCTGCATAGCATCATATTTATCCATGTAACCAAGTTGTCAAATCATACATGTGTCCAGTCCAACATGATTGTGTCTATTTAATTTGTTTCAGGGCTTTTAAAATATGCGCAATAGTATCAACAGTCATCGGAGTAATTCTACTAGCTATATACTTCATATTCTGCACCATTTCATTTATATGCTACTGTGGATATGAGGTACAAGAGGATAAAAAACTCAACACTCTATATGCTGCATGATGTAGAAGAAAACCATCGTTATTTCCTGCCAAGAGGACCATATTCTACCCTACGAGCGTAACCAAAAAAATCAAGCAGCCAAAAGTATTCAAACTCTATAGCACCTGCAACATTCTTCAATCCATAAGTCAACATTTGCCGACAACCTATGCCAAACAATTTTCTTATTAAAATGTTAATAAGTGAAATCGCAACTAATTGCCTGTTAGTAATCACACCTAGGCTGCCCATTAAGTTGATCCGCTTTCTTCCCGTTTCTGTCCAGTGGAATGCGTAACAGGGACATTAGGTGTAAAGATTAATGAATCACAATTAGCTTTGTTTTCAAGTTGAATCACCATAGAAGCATAGCGATGGCCGACAAAAAAACTTTTGTTATAGAATGCTACTGACTAACTGTCTGATAACCACTTTTTTACGGCGTGGAATGTTCATCCGGATGTTCATATATAACATGTACATTCTTGTAGTGGCATTGCAAGTAACCCCTACCCTTCCAATGGATTCATTGAAAAAAAGCCGTTAGCCTTGGTTTGACTTTTTCTATATGCAGTGCAAGCTCTTGTGTTACCCTACCTCATACCCTCTTTCCTTTTTAATTTCACCCCAATTTATCTGTATGAGGATAGCCATTCATAGCCTCACCATACAGGTACGCCCATCAATGATGTTTTTAAGTATGTCATTGTATATGTGGCTCTCACTATAATAAAGGCAGATACGATCATTTTATGCAAACTTGTGTGATGCTGCTACTACAGATCGCATGTAAATGTATGTCATATGTTGGGGAATGTTGGGGAATGATTATGATCACCACCAGCACTTCATTTAACTTCAATATAAGAGACACATATTTATCTCATTTGGGAAGCTTTTTGAAAATGTTATGGAGTTATCATCTCTTATAACAAGCAGACACAACTTCTAACAAACTGTCATCCACCGCTGCTTCTGCATTACTAGCCTGCCCTGCCAGTCTGTATCCAATTTGTGTCCGATCAGAGGCCCTCCGGGCCTCGCTTCCCTCGGCCTGTCGGACGCGTGGCAGGCTGACAGGTCAGTCTACTGCATTACCATGGTTTAATTATTTTTAAAGCACACTCGAAAATCATCACACCAAGTTAGTGTTATACTTCACAAACTACTTATGTGATGGATGGAAGAGTATGTCTATTTTTTGTTGTTTCTTTTTTGTTGTTACCTTTCCATGCCAGAGTTGATGTCCATGTCAGTTTTAGACCAACATAGCATAACGATGCTGGTGCCATAAAACAGCTTAATGGAGTCATAATTAGTACTGGATGAAAATGGCTGCTCGGCTAGGCTACCAAGGTATGTCATCTCATTTGGTGTTATGGTCGTGGAAAGTTTAAGATTTTAGTTTAGCCCTTCTGGTGCTAATGAATATTTACGATAGCTATATGTACGTGCTATTTGATATTTTTGACCAGTAACTTCCAAGATATTCTGACTGCTAGTCATTTGAAAAATCAGTTTAAACTTTCCTGTAAGTTTCTTTTATTGCACAACAACACAACATTATCTTTCACAAATATTGCGGAAAAAGCCAACGTCAAAACTTTTTCACCACATTATGAAAATATAGGCAGAATATGCTGCTTTTTGAGTTTTTCGAGACACTGTTGTTTATATTTATTTGAAGAGTAAGATACCCCGCACATGTGTTATAAAAAATGCACAATGGACGCTGTTACTCTGTCTGTGGTAAAACGTTTGGCACGTTTGTTTTGTATAAAAATACATGAAAAATTAAAATACAATGCAGGTCTATCACAGAAATGTTTGCATGTCAATGCGATTGAAAAATATGAATTATTTAATGGCTATTCTGAGTACCATTTATTATTATGATTAATTGATATATTGTTGCTAAGGTGTGTGTATAAAGCTTGAGCCGGATGTGTGTATGGGTGTGTGTATAGTGAGCAACAGACACAGATTAAGCTATGACAGAGGTTACCCCTGTTCACTGTTATGATCCCATTTTTGCACAACTAATAACAAACTGTTTCTCGCACTAATATTGTTCCATCTGACATGGAAAGTTGATGCATAAAGTAGCCTTGTTATGCTACAATTTTTGTTTCCTCTAATTACCAAAATATACATATTTGCCTGCCCAGCATTCAGCCAGCTACAAATCTCAAATGAAGCACTAGTTTCAACCTACAACCTCTCTATCAAATTTATAGCTTTGCTTTCAACCAAATCTGTTAAGTAAATTTGGTCTCATCACACCATGTCCAGTAACTCATCCCTGTTTTTGGTCTGATTGTTGTTGTTACCCGCCCTGAGGTCAGGATCACTGGCTAGGAACATACTTCCTGTCTCGCCGTACTCATCTCCATATGGATAAGTGTCATCTATAATGATTTGTGTCTCCTCTTCAATATCCTCCTCACCTTCCGCTTTAGAGAATCCTATATCCTCCTTGATACCTGCGATATCCCACACTTTTATCGTGCCATCATGTGATCCCGTGAATAATCTCGCGTCCACCACCTAAACATGTATGAAATGGTGTAAATAGTGGCTGATCAAATAGTTTTAAGTACAAAGTGTCAGTATTCACTACACATGTAGCAAGTTTGACATGCTTTCGCAATGTCGGTCCATTCACAATAGACAATACGCTACTTTCTAAATAATCATTGATGCAAGCGGCCAGGATTTAGAGGGGTATAAAATCTCCGATAAAACTGGCGAGACAATACGTTGGAAATAGAAAAGTACAACGTGTGCATTGCATACAACACGTAAAGATAGGGACTCTTGTGACTAGAAATGACATAGCGTTGGTGGCTACAGTTGTCAAAGAAAAGTAGACAACTCCGAAATTATTTGGGTCAGTTTATTATTGCCAATATACATGTATTACCAAGGAGTACTCCTTGATATTACTGACATATGTATACGCAATCAGGTGAAATGCAGCATGAGTTTCAAAGAAAATAATACTTGGTGCCAGATAGTTTTGTGTAACACACTTATATCAAAAACGTCATTAATCAGAGTGCATGACATACACAACACACACTCAATCACACATTTTAGGCTGCCCCATTCTAACCTGTAATGCATTGATAACACCTTCGTGGCCTTTACCAGTGAATTTTAGCATTCCACTCTTAGCTTCGTAAATTCTAGCATTACCATCACCACATCCAGACACATCTGTTTAGAAATGATAGAAAGCACGCCTATGGAACTAAAACAGCAGTCACCAGCACAAAACAGAATTACGACTCATTTTAATTGTCAGATAACATATAATCGATCAAGCCAAGAAACAGAAGCGTGCAAAAAGTGTCAGTAGATAAAAGATAGTTATAAAACATTTTCCATCAACTACTGATTGAGAGTGCAGCATAATCTGTTGTGTTAATACAATCGGAAAGCCGTACTCTCATTATTGTCTCTCATAACTGCACATGACTACTATCAAAAAGAGGTCGGTACTGTCTAGCTTGGCATCTACTTCCCATTTATTACTAAGAAAGTTGCTGTTTTCCTCCATTTTTGGCTATTTCTCAAACTCAACATATGTTCACCCTCTAATTTACATGAGAAATTTACTGTGAGACTACTGAGTTGATGGAAAGTTCTCCGCCTTGAGGAAGCAACAATCAATATTAGCCACCAGATTAAATGAAAGAAGAGAATCAATAATACAAAAACAGTGCACTACACACAGCTTGTACAATGCCACGATCACAATCACAAGCTATGCACCTGAAGGCAATTGATGGCTGTGGTGTGACCCTTCATGATCCGCTGTTGAGAGCCTGACTTGGAGTCAAAAACTCTTGCCATACCATCTCCAGATCCAGTAATAACTGAAAATTTAGGTTAATATTCTTTTGAATCATGACCAGTACCTACGCAATTTTCATCAATAAACCGAAGACAGGGACTTAACTTTTAACTTTCAAAAAAGAGACAAATCCACACGGTAAAGATTGTACGTTTTCATTGGGAGATAGTTATAGCTTTTCATTTTGGAGTTGCAACGTAAAACATTTTAGTATTATCAGGAAGACATTAACTTACACAGTCCGTCTATGAACTTTATACAGGAAACGGAGTGTTTATGACCTTTATATGTCCTAGTACAATCTCCGAACTCTACAACCCATGATTTGCCAGTCCAATCAGAACTTCCTGTGTATAGAATCTTGTTTTGAACCTGTAAAATAAAAATAAATTATATTTCTTCCTGAACGTCACAATAATTGACGACATAGTGGTGGAAAAAGAAGTTAGATTTATATCAAATCGGTAAAGCATTTTGATAGCTCTTCCACAAATCAATAATTTTTAATATTATACATGCAATATTATTGCTTTCGTTGTTGCCAGAACAAACAATGTCTTATTTAATGAAAAATTGATTTTTGTAGCAACTGGAAGAAGGCCAATAACAGAGGCAGACTTTCGCTCTGTGTAATCCGAACAATATAAAAATAATTCATTTATCAGCCATATAATTGTTCAGATTTAGGCTGCGGTATGCTGACCTGCTATATTGTATAAATAACATGATAATAGATACAGAATAATTGATGACAACGTGTGGAATTGGTACATGCCTTCCAAACCTTGATTAATCTAAAATATGCATTTAAAATAATTCAGGTCAAACACAAAAAACTCACCGACATGCACAGGACGGAAGCATTATGACCTTCAAAGGTCTTGAGGTTTTCTCCTTTAACAATATTCCATGACTTCACAGTGGAGTCTGTACTGCCTGTATACAGGATATGACCGGCTGGATCGGTACCCATACATGTTATTGTACCCATGTGGCCCTTGAATATTTTCAATGTCTTGCCAGTTTCAAAAGACCATGACCTTGCTGTAAAGTCAGCGGATCCCGTTATCAGAATGTCTTTGTTTCCTTCCCAGTCAAAAGTGTCTACATTGACATCCTCTTCATCTGCAGGAATGAAAACCATTGGGTAGACACCTCGCTTGTGTCCGCTGAAAATCCTGACACACTCCGCTGAGTCAAAATCCCAGCAGCGTGCTGTGCGGTCATACGATGAGCTGAATATAAAATCTCCTGTGCAGATAATCCTGTTTACTGGTGAGCTGTGGCCTGTGAAGATTAGTACGCAGTCACATGTGCATATATCCCACTTCCTGATGGTTTTGTCAGCTGAACCGGTAACAACAAAGTTTTCTGACATGAGAATACAGGTGATGTACTCTTCGTGGCCCTGGAGTACTCCGATACACTCACAATCTTCCGTCTTGGTGCTCCACAGACGCGCCATTTTATCTTCACTACCTGAAAAAGAGAAATTATTATTATTGGTTATCCTGATTATCTCAAAACTCCATCGCAATACCACTGTCAAAAGGCTTAAAGCACTTTCTTGTCAATTGGCTGCTTACCAGAGAAACAAGAAGTGATGAAAAAAACAAACCGGCACTGAAAAAATTCATCCAAGATCGCTACCATGTAACTACATGGGTAATTTAATACAGTCAATACGTTACACAGTAGGCAGCACATCATACCAGTGGCAAGAACAGAGCAGTCCTCACTCAGAGCCATACAGTTCACTCCTCCCTCATGATCATCGAGGGTCTGAATCAGGTGACCTTTATACTTCTTACGCTTTGCTGCAGCACCAGAGCCTCTGGAAACCTGAGCTCCCATGATGGCTGCTGGATTTAAAGAATTATTCTACTTTATCAAACAATAACAAAAAATTTTGTGAGAAGAATTTAGAAGCGTGGACTAGCTAACATGTGACAGCAGTTGTCTGCCAGTCTCTTGGCTTAAGCTGGCATTGACTGATTATATTGATTTGGCCATCAAGATACCTTCTCAACCATTGCGGTTACCAACACACAAAGCAATGGAACGCAGATTCTTCTATTGTTTTCATGATTAACATTATTGATTCCTCCAAAGTTCAATAATGAAATGCTTTCATTTATATGAATTATACCAACTCTGACAACTTTTGTATGATGCATAAAGTGCAGTGTCCTCAGTGTGCTAATTAAAAATGCAAATAAAATGGACTGACTGCAGAATTCATTTGCAGTAAACCTTATTTTATCTGTAGTAAAATATGATTTAATTTTGATTAAACAAGCGGTTTTTATGTAATGTAAGCGTTAGTTGTCAACAATGTTAAAGATTTAGTATAGTTGATCGCACAGATTCCGAAGTAGGACCAACATAATGTGCAAGTCCCAACAAATTTGATTAAATTGCGACGCCATTGTGTCAGTGATATAGTAATTAGTAAGAAAATTTGTATGTATATTTAAAAATTGACTATCCCAATGTTGATCCCATGTTCATGATATACTAATGTATGCAGTAAAGCAACCTACTTCTTCCATGTCGCCCTCCTGCCTTCCTCCAGTTAACAAAAACTTTCTTGCCAACTACAGAATCACTGAACAACTTATTTGACATCCATTTGTATTTTATGTTAGAAGCTGGACAACCAAATCCGGCAACAGTGTTGAACCAAGGAGTAATAGAATACTGGTTGAACATGGATACTATACTATATACACATATGCCCTTGTCCACTTTTACATGATGAAATTATACAGCTAAAAAGTAAAAATTGCAGCGAAAGCATCAGATATGTATGTAGATATTATCATGCCAAACAAACACCATACCAAGCAGATGCATCTGCATACAGTACATCTAATTGATTTTTGCCATTTTCATACTTATCGCAACAACAAATAATGTTGCCTCCACTGAACTGCAACATTATACCAATGGAATATCCTTATGAGGGGTATTTCATTGATTATATGCCTGTGGTTGCCTTATTCAATCTCTCCACCTGAGTTGTGTTCTCGGTTTTTGATGTATGACAACTCCTGTCAATCCTTCTAAAATTATAGTGCATGAAAAGTTGTCTTCCCTTGGTTATCTATTTTACGACACAATGCCTATTAGCTCAGCACTACTATAAATTAGACGGGCTTATTTTAAACCCCCTACAATAAAAGCTTGATTTCTCAGGCTACAGCTACCTGACTTGTGGGAAAAGCAGACACAACGACATCACATCATGTGGAACAGAGAAGGAGATGGGTGCAAAAATTTAAATTGTCACACTTGAGGCTGAACCCTTTTACTGCAGAAGAATATCAACAGCTCTGTGTATGTGTCTGCTAGGTGAGGTAAGCCACATCTGAGATAGGAGTGGGTTGTGTTTCTCCAGGACAGGGAGGGTTAGTCGAGTCACTCCTCAGTATCACCAAGGCGGGAGTAAAGAAGGACTGGAGTAATTCTTCTATTACTCCTTGGACTGGTCTCACCTTCACCAACACCCCACACCAGGTACTGAGGTAGGTACATAATATTGTTGTGGTTGTTAAATTGTGATTGATTCATTTGATTATAAGAATAATTATTTGATTGTATTTGATTGACACACTCAATGACCAACGAAGAAGAAGGGGTATTTCATTCAATCATCATTGCAATGACAGAGTCTTGACTCACGTCACTGTGACTGTCATGACTCTGTCATTGCAATGAAATACCTGGGAGTCAGACGATTCGTCCCAGACAAATTCGTTTTTGGAGGTTTCGATTATTTATTTGCGGTTGGGGTTTGGAGTTTTCGGGTTGGTGTTCAGGGATTTTGGGCTAGGGACGAGTTTTGGGTACGAATAGTATACGGAATCGAAATACCCCTTCTTCATTGGTCATTGAGTGGCTGGCTGGCAACTTTTCTGTCCTCTGGTGTCCATCTGATTTGAGAAATGAAAAAATTGGTCCTATCCTTTGCAAAAGAAATATCAAAAAAACACTTTGTGTCAATGTTTGGTGTGTGAGGGCACAGGAGAGGAAGCTTGCTTGTACAGTTTGATCCAAGGCAGCTAGGATCTCTCTTGTGTTAACAAACATACATACTCACACAACATGTCAATAATTCAGATTAGGATTAGTCATTAATCAAAAGCTAGCGTTCACCAAGTAACGTACAGTAATAAATTGAAAAATAACGCCTACCTGCAGTCAATCGCATTCATTCCTGTAGCTACTCTGTGTCATCGTTGTGGTGTGGAGACCTGATGGAGCCTATTGCTTATGACACTCTCTGAGTCAAGGATCAATGGTTACAGACATCTGATGTAATATAAGAAAGTAGGCAATTAATATTGCTGTGTTGATTTGTTTGTTCATATAATACGCTTTCTGACATTCTTTTACAGACTGTGGATAAGCATACCAGCTCACAACCTTTCTGCCTTGAACGCAGAGATCTGCAGCGATGGCAGAGCCAATGACCTTGCGTTCCCTGGCAGGGCTAGGTGTCGATCAGAAAGACTTTTTCACTGCAGCTAGTTCAGGAAATAAAAAGACTTTGAAGAAGCTGATAGACGCTGGAAAAATTCCAGATGTTGATATAAAGAATGAGGAAGGACAGACCCCTCTGTTTTTTGCCTGTTTTGAAGGAGAAGATGAATGCGTCAGATTTCTGTTAGAAAAGGGTGCGAATCCTAATGAGTAAGTTTGCATTTTGGGGCAAAGCGCATATCTCTAAATTGTCAATGTGATGCCAAAAGCATAGGTATTGCCCGTATGTTCCCTGAGTTTTACCTTCAAAAACCTCAGAAATTATCTTGCACTCACACTAAATGCTCTACTGAATACCTAAAATAAATGCAATTTCTGTGTATATAAGCAAAAAACCATTACAATCACATTAAAAAAATCTGTGAATGAGTTGACGTTGTATTGCATGATCGTTTAGTTTACAGTCATGATCATGACTTCTGTAATACTGTATTATTAATTTTTCATTATACCAGAGCCTCGGAGCATGGACAGACACCGCTCCATGCAGCCTGCTATCAGGGCTGTGTTAAGTCTGTGAGTGCATTGGTTGAGAGAGGAGGGGACTTTAGGCTTCATGACAAGGAGCAGAGAACAGGTAAAGACTGGGCCATGCTGAACCCGAACACAAAGAAAAGACAGAGCATGACAGAGTATATTGTGAAGACGAGAATGTTTGCTATGACCCACTCTGGCAGGGACGTGCTGCTGGAACGCCAATCATCTGCATACATGAGAAAGTAACTTTTATTTATTTATTTTTTTGTGTTCACTCACACTATTAGTTTTTTCATCGATTGCATGAAGTTGACCCTATACCATGGATTGAGTGCTGGATAAATTTGATGGCAAAAGTGCTGATGGTTGTATGCCAGCTAACTATCTTCTACTTTGTATAATAATCATTAGAACAATAGATAGTTGTGATGGTGTATTTGGATGTTTTTTTTTCAAGAGAGTCAATTGGGAAATGTATTGTGAGAGAGCTGATCTTTCAGAAACAACCTTCAGTTTTGTCCCCAAGTTGCTTTAATGTTGATGATGTGGTGTAATCTGAGTGAGACAATCTGTGTGATTTGACCTGCTCGCTCTAACGGACTGAGAGTGGTATGAGAGTAAGAAAGTAACTAAAAAATCACTCTCTTGCCTCGCATAGACTGAAAGCTATTTTGATGATGAATTTGCACAATGTAATGTTATAGGCCTTCAGCCAATGCAGGATCGATGGCTCAATTATTCAAGCGAATAGGCAGTAAAAGTGCTGGAAAAACAGAACATCTGAAAATAAGTGCTAGCTTGATGAGTCTGGGCTATGGCAAGGTAAGTGTCAAAGCTACAAATTTAGTGGTTTCCTATCCTTGCATCACATTAGATATCTTAAAAAAGAAGTTTATCTGAAGCTTAAACAATAGATGAGTTTCGGCTTTTTTTCATAATTGAAAAATCTGTTTTATTGCCATATAAAAGCTCTGTGTATAAAAAAAGTGGGCACTGGTGTATTCCATTCGTCGACTTTTACAAATAAAGATTGATAAAAGTTTGTGTGGGTTGTAATAGCGACTTGTTGGGGGCAGCAATATAATTGTTAACCATTTTAAAAATATTTCTTAACATGGTAACATATTTTCTCTCAACAGGTATATGGGGGCGAGAGAGGTGGAACAATAAGCACAATACCGATGGTAGCAGAATCTATTCTAAAGCATGATGATTATGGGACTACTTTCATGAATGGTGCATACTTCGTCATGGAAGGGTGTGTATGTGTATGTTATCAACAAAGAATGGTACAAAGAAAAATCATATCAAAGAATTCGGGCCATGACATATACGTTTTTCAACCAAAAAGTTGATAATGACGTCAATGAAGGGCTCAATTGATTTCGCATTAAACTAATAGTTAGTTTCCAAGATATTACACAAAACATGGTTTGTAATTTGGCAAAAATCTCACATCCAGCTGACCTTGAAATTTGCAAATTCAACTTGGAGCCTGTTATTGAGCTATATTGATGACACGTTAAATGTCTATTGCTCAATAAGTTACTAAAAATAGTACCATAAGGCACTTACCGCTTCATCATGGAATTTCCCAGGATTTTCAATACCAACCTAAGGTTGATTTGGGCTAAGTATTATCTTAGAAATCACTGGTTGCATTATATTCAACCTTTGTATGACAACTTATTCCATACTACTGATTAATATTCTGGAATAATAATTTTTCATGGCCCAAATTATTTTCAGGGCAGAATTATTGCAAAACTTTGTTATGATACATTATTGATCAACCGTTTGTAAAGAACAGTCAGTATCGGTACATTTTATAGCAATATTGTTATGTGCGTGAACATACATACAAATAATTATTATTTGCTTCTAGGATGATGCTCGGCCCAACTAAAGTGACAGTGAAAAGACTTCACCACGATCCACCCAAAGGGGGGGTTGTTGACCACTTGATAAGGGAATGTGAAAATATTGCGTGAGTACTATACTACGATTCATAAGCCATTTGCAGGCACTTAATTAACAGCTTTGATGTTGGTGTCATTCAACTGCAGTGTAGATTATGCCCATACTTCAGTCCAGCTTTATCATAACAATAGGTAAAATACATGTATGTATAGCAAAATAATAATAATCATGATGATGATGATGATCATCATCATTGATGTGACGTGACCTAATTTAAAATGATAATTGACATTTTTAATTGATAATTAAAACAAAATTATACTCTCTACATGATGCATGTTTTCTTTGCTTGGTGTGTCCTCATAACATAACACTATAATCCAACCTGTTTGGGGTTTAGGGTTGGGGTTTGTGGTTATTTATTACAGTTTTTATAATATTGAACCCCAAACCCCAAAAAGTTAGATAGTCAGTCATATATTATGAGAAGCTCCCTGAAAAAAACCAGCCAACTTAAGGACACGTTTTCCTGTGGTCCGATCAACATGAAATTTGCACCAAATCAAATTTGCTCAATTAGCATCCCAAAACTGACAGATCGAACAGATTGCACAGTCAA
>ERZ1740072.634-NODE-634-length-13957-cov-3.875126_pt1 | contig 13957 bp, 12 predicted proteins | sample MGYA00581733_ERZ1740072 | MGnify/ENA primary metagenome ERZ1740072 (study PRJEB43018, sample SAMN04849741) | marine metagenome | isolation source: floating plastic debris | place: Pacific Ocean | collected 2008-08-30 | study: EMG produced TPA metagenomics assembly...
CAGTCCATCGGCTTCCAGATTTTTCAAAGCCTGCCGTTCGGAGGCAAAGTAGTCATCAAAATCCTGGTCAAAGCGGAGGTGATATTTGGTCTCAATGGCTGCTTTGGACAGTTCAAACTGACACATGAGCTCCATAATCACCGCGCGCCGCAGAATATCGTCGCGGCTGAGGGTGACGCCTCGTGCCAGGGGCAGCTGATGGGTATCCATCACGCGGTAAAAGTCTCGTAACTGCTTGTGATTCTGGACATAAACGTCGTGCAGCATGCTGATGGCCGTCATGCCAAAGGCCAGCAGATCAGACTCGGGTTGGGTGGTATAGCCCTGGAAGTTGCGATGGAGCTGTCCAGCCTGTTGCGCCAGGGTCAGCTCATCATCGGGTTTAGCAAAGTGATCCATGCCGATGAACTGGTAACCGTGGGAGGTGAGTTCATCCATGCTCAGATGAAAAATGTTGAGTTTTTCGGCTGGGGTGGGGAGTTGAGTCGGGTCAATATGCTGCCGCTGGACGGGCTTGAGCCAGGGCACATAGGCAAAGTTAAACAGGGCGATGCGGTCTGGATCGAGCGCGATGGTTTTGCGAATGGTCTCTCGAAAAGTCGCTGCGGTTTGGTAAGGCAAACCGTAAATTAGATCCACATTGATGCTGTCAAAGTCTGCTTCTCGCATCCAGGCCATGCCCTGAAACAGCATCTCCTCGGGTTGAATGCGGTTAATCGCCGCCTGGACTTGGGGGTCAAAGTCTTGAATGCCAAAGCTAATGCGATTAAAGCCGAGCTGTTTTAACCCCAGCACATAGTCGCGACTGAGCTGGCGGGGGTTGACCTCGATGGAAATTTTGGCATCCTTGGCAAACTGGAAATGCTGAGCCAGCGCCGTCCAAAGGCGTTCCACCTGGTTTAGGGTCAGATAGTTGGGCGTGCCGCCACCCCAGTGCATCTGGTTGACTACGCGCCCTTGGGTGCGGGTGGCGACCTGCTCAATATTCTGGATGAGATAGTCGAGGTAGGGCTCTGCTGCCTGCCGCTGTTGGGTAATGATGGTGTTGCAGCCGCAAAAGTAGCAAGCGGTTTCACAAAAGGGAATGTGGCAATACAGGGAGAGCGGTGTCTGCTTGTAATTGCCAACGGCGATCGCCGTTTCAAAATCCGCGATCTGAAACCCGTCCGCCAGTTCTGTGGCGGGGGGATAGCTCGTGTATCGCGGCAGCGGCTGATTGTATTTGTTGAGCAAGGCCGCATCAAATGTCGGTATTGAAGTCAGGGTTGTCATACAGCATTCACTAAATGGAGATCTGAAAAAAGGGGACGATTGAGGGGTACCGTCCCCATCGTTCAGAGGAACCGAAAACCAATAACCTTCTACGAAGCGGCTGATTCCGCCGCCACCAGTTCTACAGAAGTCTGACCCGGGGCCCGTGCCGTACTGCCGGGCTTGTCTTGCCGGGTAATCAAATCAAATACATGCTCGCCAATGGCCGCTCTGACATCCGGCTCCAGCTCATGAAAGACATTGCGATTGAGGGCAAAGGCCCGATTCGCCTCCGCGACAATGGCTTGAATCTGCTCAGCGCCTACCGGCAGCGAGTTGAGGGCATCCCGATACCGTTGCTTACACTGGCGGCGGGCTTCCATGGTGGGCAGCTGATCAAACTCATGGAGGCCGGTGCCTTGATCAGGCGGTAAATCGAGCGCCGAACGAACGATGTGGCGCAAGCTCTGGCCGCCGGAGAGATCGCCCATGTAGCGCACGTAGGCATGGGCAATCAGCAGCATCGGGTTGGTCTGAGAGATTTCCTGCAGACGAGCCACGTAGTTGTGTCCTTCCGGGGAGATGGTAATTTGCTGACGCCAGTTTTCACCGTAGTAGAAGCGCAGATCTGCTTCTAACTTGTGAGTGCGCTCCAGCTCCGGGAAGAGCATGGGGCTAACCATGGGATGATGCCGATGACGCGCCATCTCAACTTCTAATGTGCGGTAAACATAATAGAGATCGGCAATGAGCTTACGAAAGGGCTCTCTTTCCACAATGCCTTTGAGAAAGCATTTCATAAAAGCTGTGTTTTCAGCCAAGGTGTGAGATTGCTGGGTGCCTTCCCGCAGACACATCGCTAAAGCTTGAGTCATGGAAAATACCTCGAATATCGATTAATAGCTGAGCAACGATGTTTTGAGAGAACAGGTTCAAAAGACCAGAACAGCGAACCGACACTCAAGACCCCTGAGACTTCCAGGGGTCTTGAGTGCCTGAGGTCGATCGCCTAACAGCTCTGAGTCCAGCGCTTAACAGCATCTCTCATCGCTCATTAATTACTATATAGCTATTTAGTAATTAATGATAGGTGTTGTGAAAACTTTACGGTTGTCTGGCTATTCAGACTGATCGCTACACTTTTTATCTTTGTGGTGTCCCCACAAAACCCACAATTTTTTTTTTTTTAATCCCCCTTTTCCCCCCCCCCCCCCCCAGAATTGGGGCTAGAGGGCGAATCATCCCATCATTAAGCAACGACGCATCCGTTGCTCCATCATCCCCTGGTCGGTAGGTCTGCTGTTTCGCAGTCTGGTTGCTGGGGATAGCTCTGGGGCATCACCGCATTTTTCAAGTTAGCTTGATCGAGCAAGGTGCCCGTCAGGTCAGCGCCCAGCAAATTCGCGTCTTCCAGATTAGCCCCGGTCAGATCGGCGTAACTAAGGTCAGCCCCTTGTAGATTTGCGCCACGCAGATCCGTCGACACCGTCCCCGGACGATAGTCGAGCCCTAAGTTGGCCCGACAGAGAATAGCCTGAGCTAAATTGGCCCCCTGTAGGTTGGCCCCACTCAAGCGCCCATAGCTTAAATCAACCTGTTGCAAGTTGGCCTGCGTCAGATTGGTTCGTGAGTCAGCCGTTGGGCGCAAGTCGGCCTCAAGCAGACAAGCCCCTGACAGATCAGCCCCTTGCAAGTTCGTGCCGCCTAGACTGGCTTTGAGCAGATTGGCCTCAACCAAGTGCGCGTGGCCCAGGTTAGCCCCACTCAGATCAACCTCGCGCAAACGGGCATGAGCCATCCTGGCCGCCCTCAAATCGCTGCCCCACAGAATTGATTCGCTCAAATCGCTGTGCTCAAAATTAGCTTGGCGAAAATGAGTTCGACCTAAACGAGATTGCCGCAAATCTGAGCGGCTGAAATTAATGTTGTTGAGCCTGAGCTGCAGTAGATCACTCTCTAAAAGTCTCAACCCCGCAAAATCACGCTGGCCAGCGTTGTATCTTTCCTGAAGTTCTTTTCTATCCATGACGTTATTTATCCTTAAATTTGATGGGATGAGTGCTGACGATCGCGCCCACTCTGTAGCCTCGAAACGACCGCGACGGCCAACTGTGACACCTCCGGTGTGCCTAAGAGGCGGAGATCGCGGCCTCTAACGCTTGTTTGACCTCGGGAATAAAGACCGTGTACATGCCCCGTAAATCGCCCACGTTAAAGTCATAGGCGAGATCTTGGGGATAGTTGTCTTTCACAAATTGGGGTAGATCGCCTTTGCCCCCGTGGCAGGCCAGACAGCTGGCTTCCACATTAATCCGACGGTAGTAGCGGGTGCCGGGCTCGCCATTGAGCGTTGCTGAAGCCCAAAAGCCCTGCAGATCGGCATCTTGCTCAAACTTGGCTAGGGCCATTTGGGCTTGGAGGGTATCGGGTTCATGAGCCGGGTTGCGATACTTCTTGGCCAATTGTTTAACCTGCCAACCGTTGTCTTGGCTCAACTGCATCGCTTTCATCCCCACCGGTTTGCAGACCTGTCGCATGGTTTCAGCGGTCGGCGGTGCAGTGGCCTCTTCGAGATAGGCTGCCAGCCCACTGCGCAGGGCGTCTAAATTTTCAATTTCCTGGACCGCTTTAGCGAGTTCGGTCGGTTCCGGTTGGGCTAGCGCGATCGCGGGCAGCCCCATGAGGCAGAAAATCACGAGGGATACACCGAGAACTAATCGAGAGAACACTCTCATCATGCACAGTCTCCTGAATGAGTTTAAGAGCACGCTTTCTTAGGTTTAATAGCCGCGAAAGACTGGGGACAGCGCACCCACAAATCGTGCAGTAATGCCGACAAATACCAACCCGGCGCCAGGCCCGCTGCTCCGACTGCTTTGAGGGCCGTCAATGTCTTGGATGAATTGGCTTGCTCAGAAGGAAGCGACATTCCTGTGATAACAGGGAACGGTCGCGATCTCTATGGCAAGAGGTGCTTAACTCGCTAGGGATTCTGAGCCAGAGGCTGCCGTTTTAGCCAGCGCGGAAACATCCTTCAGCAGTTGCAGCCCAAACAGAGTCCGGAGTCCCAACCGCTCGTACCAGGGCATCCCGACGCCAAAACGAATTTTCAGCATGAAATATTCTTCAAAAGCAGCTTTCACCCACACGACCCAGGGCCCCCGCACCGCGTAGGAGTGTTTCCGCTTCCCGGTTTTGGGGTCGGGCAGTACCGGAGCGGCAATGTAGGCAATGCCCGTATTGCCAAACTCAGCAAAACAGAGAGCCTCTAAAGTCGGCACTTGATGATGGGCTTTGCTCGCTTTGAGGTCAACGGCAATATTGTGGGCCGCAGCGGTTGCCATTGCTTCGGCCATTTGCACGCTTTTGGGGAGCCCAATCGGTACCGGAGTGACATCGGGCTGGGCCAATTTGACACTCACCCCGGCGGCGTAGATGTTGGCAAACTCGGGATGGCGTTGGGTGGGCAAAATGGGAATAAACCCCCTGTTATCACCGAGCCCAGGGACCTCTCGGATAAACTGCGCCCCCTGAAAGGCGGGCAAAATCATGGCGTAATTAAAGGGCAACTGGCGGCCATCAGCCAGGGTCACGGCTTGGGACTGAATTGCGGTAATCGTGGCATTATCAATTACCTCAATCCTCCGTTCTTGCATGAGCTCGGCGGTCAGCTCTCGGGCTTGGCGTACCCCCGAGACGCCTAAATGTCCGGCGTAGGGTTCTGGGGTGACATAGGTGATTGGGACTTGATCTCGCAATCCTCGACGGCGCAGTTCCTGATCGGCAATTAGGGCAAATTCATAGGCCGGGCCAAAGCACCCAGCACCTGGCGCGGCCCCCACCACCATCGGCCCAGGATTTTCGAGAAACGCCAGCCAGGCTTGACGGGCTTCGAGAGCATGGTCGGGGGTGCAGACAGAGTGGGTATAGCCGCCGTGGGGACCAATGCCGGGTACCCAGTCCCAGGCCAGGGACGCGCCGGTCGCAATGAGCAAATAGTCATAGGTGATCGCCGCCTGCCCCTCAATTGTCAGGCGCTGCTGGGTGGGGTCGAGGGCCGTCACCTTACCCGATACCCAATTGAGATTGTGACGTTGGGCGAGTCGAGCCAGGCCCAACTGCACATGCGCTAACGGCTTCAAATTGAAGGCAACCCGAATCAGCCCTGGAATAAAGGTGAATTCTGATTTCTCTGATACTAAGGTGACCGTATGCTCTGATGGCAGCAGATGCCGGAGTTCATAGGCGGCGGGCAATCCCCCTAATCCGGCCCCAATAACAACAACATTAGCCATAAAACGCTTTCATCCTCCATCTTTTTTATTCGGATTTTTTATCAGGTGTTTGTTAATCCCTCGGGGCAGCACAGCTCTTTAAACGTCTGAGCCAACCAATCGGACAATACGTCAACAATTTGAGGAAGCTATGAAGCCCTTCTTTGTAGAACGACTAGGTAGCCCTTAAGCAACTATACTACTAAGTAGTTATATGACGTTATGAATAGAGTAAAATCTATGTATTTACCCTGAAGATTGCTTTCTCGTCAGGCGACTAAAAACAAGCGATCGCTGAAGTATTGTATTACTATCTGGTCATAAAATGAATAATGAATTGATTGGCCAGGAGCCTGTCTGTGTCTGACGGCGATCTTTATCGCCTGATTGACAGGCAGTTTCCCTGTCTCAAGACCCATGAAACAAGCGGAGTCATGATTGATGTATCACTTTAGTAAGGTTGTTAATGTCTCATTTGAAGAGGCCCTAGAGCAGGTGACGGCGTCGCTGCGAGCAGAGGGGCTGGGGGTGCTGACTGAAATTGATGTGCAAGCCGCCTTTCAGAAAAAGCTCGGCAAAGACTTTCGGAATTACAAAATTCTCGGGGCCTGCCATCCCGGCATCGCCTACAACATGATTCAAGCGGATGACAAAGCGGGGGCGCTTTACCCCTGCAATGTGGTGGTCCAAGAGCATGAAGATGGCCGCGTCGAGGTCTCAGCAGTCGATCCGCTGATGATGTTTTTGATGGTGCATACTCCTGAGGCCAAGGCGATCGCCCTAGAGGCCAGTGAAAAGATGCAGGCTGTTATCGATCACTTGCCCGCCGCCGCTACGCCTGAACTGGCTGGCGTGGCTTGAGTTTTGCCCAAGTCCTTGAATGCTGAGTTTTGGAACCTTGAGTTCCTTGGATGTGTAGCCATTACTCGCTACATCCACACATTGCCCTTAATTTAATTTTGACTAATTCAATTTCGATCGATTTTTTTGGAGATAAAACCCATGTTTAACAATGTCGGTACTACTGATCGTTTAGTGCGATTAATCGCCGCCGCGATTCTGCTTTATTTAAGCTTGCAGACCTATGCTGGCTCAGCCTTGGGAATTGGGCTCGCAATCGCTGGAGGTGTTGCCCTACTGACGGGGCTGATAGGTTCCTGTGCTCTGTATAGATTGCTCGGCCTGAATACCCGCAAGTCCAACCAATCCTTGCCCTAAAGTCAGGCGACTTTATCCAGGGCCATTACACCGCAATAGAGACTTCCAGGTCGAGTGAGCGATCGCTTCCTCTGACTCACGGCCTGGATTCCTAGTTGCTTTCTTCTGCAGTAGTCGCTCCCAAGATCAGTAGTGACTACACCTTGGTAGCCTCTTAGTTTCAGACCCTGAATTAATTTTTCAGGGTCTACAGGACTCACCCAGCGCTGCGATCTGGGTGAGTTCCAAAAACTGTTTTTTGAGAGAACTATCAAACAATTTCTTTCTGCACTGTCATTGAAATGACTGGAGTTAATTTGAATGATGGACAATGCCATTCCGTATGAAAACCCGTCGTTGTCACGACGGCAATTGCTTAACTTTTTGACTGGGGCAACGGTAGCGGCCACTGCCGGATCGGCACTGTATCCAATTGCTCAATTTTTAGTGCCGCCTCGGGAGGTCACCGAAGGAGGTGGCATCCTCGCTAAAGACAAACTGGGCAATCCCATTCCAGCTAGTCAAATACTGACTGAACCGCCTGGAACTCGTGCCCTGATTGCCGGATTAACAAGTGAACCGACTTATCTGACGATCCACATGGATGGTTCCCTATCCTCCAGGGGGATTGTCGATAACTGCACGCACCTGGGCTGCACCTTTCCCTGGAACTCGAACGATCAGCAGTTTCAATGCCCTTGTCATGGATCGCTCTACGATCCGGAGGGCAACGTCGTGCGAGGCCCAGCGCCGCTCCCCCTCAAGCTGGTGCATGTAGCAGTCAAAGATGACGCCATCTGGATTTATCCCTGGAATGAACTTGATCCACGGACGGGAGAACCACCGTGGTGGGTTTAACCGAATTATGTTCCTGGCCCTCAATTAACCTCACCAAGCGACCCAACTCCCCATGGCATCTGTATCGTCATCCCGGTCTCCTCTCGTTGACCTATCTCCAGAAGAATTTGTTCAATCGGCCCAACCATTATGTCTCATTGATGTCCGGAGCCGGTTGGAATACCATCAGTTCCACGCTCCTGACGCGATCAACCTCAGCCTGCCGCGTATTTTGATCGGTCGCATGCCCATTCTGCACAACTCCTTACCGCGGTGGCTTCGGCAACTTCCCCAAGAGACTGCGATCGCGGTGATTTGTCTGACGGCGCATCGCAGCCCGATCGCGGCCCAAGCCCTGCATGAAATGGGCTTTAGCCAGATTTTCAATATTTCCGGGGGCATGATGGCCTGGAAAAAAGCCGGTCTCCCGACCCAGTCAGGGCCGTCCCAAAATTCTGTTCACGAACATCACATGAGCTAGGACGCGTCATCAATTAATCCCAGAAGCCTTTGAAGCGAAGCATTACCGCGCCCGCATTCACTCAACAGGCTAGGGGCTGTCGTTCCTTTGCTGCAAGGATTTGACCGCTGAATAATGACAGACCCTAGTCTGCTCATCACTTCGAGTGACTGCAGTGGCACTGGCATGGCCGCGATCGCCGCTACCGCCCATCAGCCCTGGCGATTGCGATACTGCTCGACCAACACACATTCCCACATCATTCGAGGCAACTATCACTATGTGGAAAATATTGGGTTCTCTGCAAAAAAATCTAGTTTGGTCAATTCCTGCCTTTATGGTGGCAGGAATTTTGGTCGGTGCCCTGACCGACCCCTCGGCCCTGAAATCACTGATCATTCCCCTCACCTTCCTCATGGTGTATCCCATGATGATTAACCTGCAGATTCAGCAGGTGTTGTCTGGGGGAGATTTAAAGGTGCAGTTAATCACCCAGCTGATTAATTTTGGCGTTGTGCCATTCTTTGCCTATGGCATGGGGCGACTGTTTTTTGCCGATCGCCCCTTGGTCGCGCTGGGTTTGCTGCTGGCCTCGCTCTTACCCACCAGCGGCATGACTATTTCCTGGACGGGCTTTGCCAGAGGCAATCTCAGTGCCGCTATCAAAATGACGGTGATTGGGCTGATTCTGGGCTCCGTTGCGACCCCGTTTTATGCCAAGTGGCTCATGGGCACTGTCGTCGATATTCCATTAGCCAGCATCTTTCGACAGATTGTGATCATCGTCTTCCTACCAATGATTCTGGGGTTTGTCACCCGCATTTCCTTGATTCGAATCGTGGGGGCCGACAAGTACCACAAAAGCCTGAAGCAAAAGTTTCCGGCCTTTTCCACCATTGGCGTTTTGGGCATCGTGTTTGTGGCGATGGCGTTGAAGGCGAAAGACATCCTGGCCAGTCCCACCATCTTGCTTTTATTCTTAGTGCCGCTGGCGATCTTATATGCGGGGAATTTTCTCCTCAGTACCTTGGTCGGTAAGTTCTTTTTTGCACGGGGGGATGCGATCGCGCTGGTCTACGGCACGGTGATGCGGAATTTGTCGATTGCTTTAGCGATCGCCATGACAGCCTTTGGCAACGAGCAAGGGTCTGAAATTGCCTTGATTATTGCCATGGCCTACATCATTCAGGTGCAGGCGGCGGCCTGGTATGTCCGCTGCACTGACCGCATCTTTAGTCCGGCCTCACGCGAGATGGCATTAATCGAGGACAAGTAATGACGGAATTTAATGGGATACCGGCTCTGGCGGGCGGATTGCTGATTGGCCTTAGCGCCACGATGCTCTTGGCCTTTAACGGTCGCATTGCCGGAATTAGCGGCATTGTTAGCGGCAGTTTGGGCTGGGCGGCAGATCGGCAGTGGCGGCGGCTGTTTCTGGTAGGCATGGTGCTGGGGGGGCTCCTCTATGAATATGGTCTGGCGGCCAGCCCAACTCCGACGCCCACGGCAGGCGGTTGGCCCCTGGTACTAGGAGGCTTTTTAGTGGGTTTTGGCACCCGTCTCGGCAATGGCTGCACCAGCGGTCACGGTGTCTGCGGTTTGGGGCGACTATCGCTGCGATCGCTGGCTGCCGTAATTACCTTCTTGAGCACCGCCATGGTGACGGTGTATCTCACTCGTCACGTTTTGATGCTGGGTTAACAGGAGCTATCACTATGAACCAAAAAATTATCGCGTTGCTGTCTGGTTTACTGTTTGGGCTGGGTCTGGGACTTTCTCAGATGATCGATCGCCAGCGAGTCTTAGGGTTTTTGGATGTCGCGGGAACCTGGGATCCGACTCTGTTATTTGTGCTGGGCGGTGCCGTCGCCGTGACGGCGGTGGCCTTTCGGTTTGTGTTGCGCCGCGATCGCCCCCTTTTCGGCAGTCGTTTCTGCTTGCCCAGCCGCCGAGATATTGACGGCCCTTTACTCGCAGGCGCGGCCATCTTTGGCATCGGCTGGGGCATCTCTGGCTACTGCCCCGGCCCCGGCATGGTCGCTCTGGTGCTGGTGAGTTGGCAGCCGCTGGTATTTGTGGCGGCGCTGATTGCTGGTATGGCCGCCTATCAGGGCTATCAGTCTGCAACTCAGTCATCTAACCGGGCAACCCAGTCCAACTCTTAAGCTACCGCGACCGCAAAAGCGCGAGGGCACAGAGACGCCCCAGAAAAAAGTAAACCTGAGGACCGTTCTGAGGGACGAGTCCCTAGTCAACCATTGCCAAAGTCAAGGAGAGAAATCGTGTTATTTAGACAGTTGTTTGACGCTGAAACCAGCACCTACACCTATTTGATTGCCGATCCGCAGACCCGAGCAGCGATTCTGGTGGATTCGGTATTAGAGCAGGTGGAGCGGGATCAGCAATTGCTCCAAGAGCTCGGCCTGACGCTGCGATTTTGTTTGGAAACCCACATTCACGCCGACCACATCACCGGGACGGGGCAGCTCCGCGAACTAACCGGCTGTGAAGGTATTGTGCCGGCGAATGCCCCGGCCCAATGCGCCAACCGCACTATTCAGCATGGTGAACGGTTGCGGGTTGGGGATGTCGAGATCCAAGCCATTGAAACCAACGGTCATACCGATAGCCACATGGCCTATCTGGTCAACGGCACCCATCTATTAACCGGTGATGCCTTGTTTATTCGCGGCTGTGGGCGCACCGACTTTCAGAGTGGCGATGCGGGCACGCTCTATGACCGAGTAACGCAGCGTCTGTTGACGTTGCCAGAGACGGTGCTCGTGTATCCGGCCCACGACTACCGGGGGCACACCGTCTCCACCATTGGGGAAGAGAAGCGGGTCAATTCTCGTTTTGTGGGACGGACGCGGGACGAGTTTATTGCTTTTATGGACAGCCTCGACTTGCCTAATCCAAAAAAGATTATGGAAGCGGTGCCGGCCAATGAGCACTGTGGCAATATCGCCAGTCTAGTGAGCTAAGGCCAACATGTTGATTACTATCGTTGGCCATTTTTTGGCCGTGGGGATTGGCCTGAGCCTTGGGCTGATTGGTGGTGGCGGCTCGATCTTGGCAGTGCCGGTGTTGATCTACGTGATGGGTGTGGGATCGAAAGCGGCGATCGCCATGAGTTTGGCGATCGTTGGCACCGTCAGTCTGGTAGGCGCCATCCCCCATGGGGTACAGGGCCACGTCAATCTCAAAACAGCCCTCGTCTTTACCCCCGCCGCCATGGTTGGGGCCTACCTCGGAGCCCGTCTTACGGCCCTGCCTTTCATCACTGATACGATGCAGCTCGTGGCATTTGGCGTGATCATGGTACTGGCCAGTCTGCTGATGATTCGCCAAAGTGGTCAACCCGCTCACCGTGACTCCGTCCCCCAATCGCGGCCGCGATCGCCCCGACTATCATTTTGCCTCACGAAAATGCTGCATCAGTATCCCTGGCTGGCCATCCCCGCAGAAGGGTTAGCGGTGGGCACCCTGACCGGATTTGTCGGGGTCGGCGGCGGCTTCCTGATCATTCCGGCTCTGGTGCTGCTAGGGGGCCTGCCGATGAAAGAGGCGATCGGCACCTCTCTTCTGATCATTGCGGCTAAATCAACAATGGGCTTTGTGGGCTATCTCGATCAGGTGGCGGTTGATTGGGCGCTGGTGAGTTCTTTCACCATAGCGGCAAGTGCAGGAACCTTAGTGGGTTCCTATCTGACCCAATTCATCCATGCCAAACGGCTGCAACAAGGATTCGGGTACTTTGTTTTGGCCGTGTGTGGCTTTGTGCTGATGCAACGATAGGTATTTTTTGATGTGTTATTGCTGGCAGGGGCGTTTGCTCCCAGCATACGTTCTGCCATAAAGGGACAGAAGCTCGGAGAGGCTCTACTAACGGCAAGCGGGTGATATCGCGCTGCAGCGGGCTTGCGATCGCTCAGGGGGGAGGGGCTTCCGTAATACCCGTTCTCAGTGCTCGGACTCCTGATGCAATCCTGGAAACGCAGGGGGGCGAGGGGCAGGGGAGCCAGATCTGTAGCCTGATTTTAGAGAATCGGTATAGTCACCACAATTGACGCATCTGGGCGACCAAGTGGGATAAGGCCGGAGTATGCCTAAGACAATCCCAGACTTGGGCGGTTGGACTTCAATGGCGGCGTTGCAGCGGTATTGGGGGCTGTCGGAGGAGAAGAAGGCAGAGGCGATCGCGGGCTCGTCAAATTTCCGAGACCGCGATCTGGTGAGAGTCAGGGCAGAGTTTACGCGAAGGTGAGCTCGGCAATCGCACCGCTACCATTTAGCGTGACGACTAGTTGACTGACGCCATCAACATTGATGTCAGTGGTGCCTAGTTCACCGTCAGCGGTCTCGACGATGGCAGTACTGCCCAAAGGTACACCATTCAGGTCAATGGCTTCGATGGTGCCACCTTCCTCACTGTCGAGAACATCGAGGCTCGCGATGTTCATGGCCTCATCAAAGGTGAATACGAACGTGCCCCCTGACGCATTGTCATCAGGATTAGTGCTGTCGCCGTCTTCAGACAAGATCAATACATTCCCCAGGGCATCACTCGCCAGATCGGTATCGCCCCCAGTAGGATTCGCAGTATCGAAAATCATCGCCTCCAGGCCATGGGTGGTCACGGTCAGACCTGTAAGCTGATCGGTCACCACCGTTCCAGCGGTGAGTTCCGAACCTTCAAAATCAATGTTTTTTGAGGGTCGCGATGACGCATCGGTGACTTCCCCGACGGCATTGGTCTCTAGGGTGATTTCATCGCCATAAACCCGACGTTCCGTATCGATCAACTCATAGTTCGCATCCAGAACAGGGAAACTGTAAACCGGCGTAAATGTGATCTGGGCGCCCCCATCCGGACCATCAAGCCGTTCGAGATTGACCTCCAGGTGACCGTAGTGTTTACCGCCTTCGATGATTTGCGGTACACCATCCACCTCCGCCCACAACTCCGGTTCGTCTTGATCCGCAGTCCACTGGCTAAAGGGGTTGTAGTTTAAGAGCTCTCCCGCTGCATCGGTGCGTTGCCCGCGCATGCCATCGCCCGCCACGCCCACGTCATAGTAGTAGACGCCGATGCCGTCGTTATTCTCATCGACAAAGCTACGCTCAAACATCTCGCTGTGCCCAGAGAAGACGGCGGCGACCCCATACTCCTCAAACAGCGGATGGTACTGGCGCATCGGCGTTCCCCCTTGCCCTGAGGAATCCTCATGGTTCATAGGCAGGCCATGGGTGCCGCTAGAGTAAGGCGCGTGGTGCCACTGAGCAAAGATGATTTGTCCAGACTCTCGGGCCTCTTCAAGCTGCTCGATCACCCAATTCCATTGCGGGCTACCGGGGTTAAAGTCGGCTAAATCAGTGCCTCCCGCCGCTTCATACTCTTCGCGAGTGAAATTTTGTTGAGTGTCCGTTCCCGGCTCGGTAAATTCCTGACCGCTCACTTGGGGCGGCTGCCCTTCGCCGCCGTAATTGTCGCGGCTGTCATCAGGTTCGCCGTTGGAACTATCCAGCGTCAAAATGGTAATGGGGCCATAATCAATGCGGTAATAGTTATCTTGATGTTCTGGCGTCCCGTTTTCAGGCGCATCAAAGTAGACGTCGAACTTTTCACGACCAAACAAAGGCCCAAACCGCCCATCGTCATCAAAGCCGTAGCCGCCATTCAGGGCACCAAAGTTTTCCCAGTTGCCCAAAGCCGGTAGTAGAGCGTATTCCGATAGGCCACTGTCGAATTCCCCGGCGTTGTGGCGGAAGAACTCATCCCAACCGGGCTGATAGCCTCCCCCTTGCATCAAATCTCCCGGCATCACCAGAAAGTCAGGGTTGCGGCTGTTGATAATCTCCAGATTTTCGCGATACCCCACCGTTTCAGTCAGGGGATAGTTGAGGCGATCGCCGGCAACACCCAGGTTCTCAGCCC
>ERZ1740072.637-NODE-637-length-13906-cov-5.711140_pt1 | contig 13906 bp, 13 predicted proteins | sample MGYA00581733_ERZ1740072 | MGnify/ENA primary metagenome ERZ1740072 (study PRJEB43018, sample SAMN04849741) | marine metagenome | isolation source: floating plastic debris | place: Pacific Ocean | collected 2008-08-30 | study: EMG produced TPA metagenomics assembly...
AGCATTACGGCGCCCCCGACCACAGCGCCTGCAGCACTCCCTGCCCCCTGCATCGTTCCCCCGGACGTTGCTCGTTTTTGCCCGAATGCCGCGCTTGCCCAGCCATCGACCGCCACGTCCTGCGTCGCACAGAGAAGCGCAACGATTGTAGCGAGAATGAGCATTGTCTGGAATGCTCCGACCGGAGAGACAAAGGCCAAAGCCACGCAAGTTGCAGCGGCCAACGCTTGGGTCAGGACTACCCAGTTTCGATAGGGCATTGACGCTCCGAGCGGATACCGATCTACCGCACGCGCCCAGAAAACCTTCAGGCTCCAGGGCATGAAGATCACGGCGGTCATGCCGATCTCGCTCAAGCTTAAACCGCCGTCGCGCAGTACGATTGGCAAAGCAACATAGAAAAAGTGCATCGGCGCGGTCTGTACTGCGTAGAAAACGAAGAGCCCAATGAGACCGGCAAGCGCAGCCCGCTGCGAAACTACAGCTACCTCATTGGCCCTATCTGAAGCCCCTACCATCTCGCGGAGATTTCAAAACCAACCGACCTTTCTGGGGCTTCAACGACACCTACTCTTCCATTGGGATTTAAGATGGCGGATGTCTCGTAGGTTTCATCGAAGAGATTGCGAACGAACAGTCGCGCCCCCCAATTGTCAGTCTCAATGCCCGTGGAAACATTGACAACCGTGTAATCATCAAGAGTCAGGCTGTTTGAAATGTCCGCTTGCCGATCTGAGCGATGTATTACGGCCAGACTGCTCACCCAGTCCGCGCTGCGCCCAAATACGTTTACAGGCGCTGTGTAATTCGCGTTCAATCCGACGCTCCAAAGCGGCGCATTGGGCACTTGGTTGCCTGAAACCACCCCCGCCACTGCATTACTGCTAGTGAATTCTGCATCGGTGTAGCCAATTCCACCACCGATCGTAAAGCGATCGGTCACGTCATAAGACCCTTCCAGTTCGAAACCCTTGGTTCGTACATCCGCATTCTCTATCTGCAGTTGGAAGGTTGTGAAGTCGAACGCTACAGCTTGCTCATCTTCTGCATCGGTGTAGAACAATGCGAAATCTAGAGCTGCACGGCCGTCCATAAAGCGGCGCTTATTGCCAATCTCGAACGACACGGACGTGGTTTCATCATAGGTAGGATCAAGCCGACCGGTAGAACTGATGTTGCTTTGGAACCGCTGAAATCCGCCGGGTTTCCACCCGCGTGATAAGGTTGCGTAGTAATTGTTGTCCAGTGTTGGTGCGTAAGCCAGCGAGGCCCGCCCGCTCCATCCCGAAAAGCTGGTGTCTCCTGCATCCGCAAAAGTCAGACCGAAGCCATTAAAATTCACATCTGCATCTCGTTCAACTATTGAGTATCGCGCACCGAATGACAGCGTGACAGTTTCGCTGACAGGAACATCCACTTCGCCGAAAACAGAATAGAACTTCGAGTCAATCGTAGTGTTTGTAGTGTCAGTGAATGGGAAACCAGGAAAGGCTGGATCCTCAGTCACATTTGTAAATGTTGTATCCAGTTGATTGAGCTTGAAATTCAGACCAGCCTGCCAACGTAGGCCACGAGATGTTTCATCTCTGAACAGAAATTCTTGAAAGAACACGTCCTGTGTTTCATCGTTCAGTGTCGTAAAAGCAGATCCAGGTGCTGCGAAGGGCAAACCAGCATCGAGAAGAAAGTCGATGTTATCGGTGAACACATCAGCATCGATACGTCGGAAAGACGTAATCGTCTGCAACTCAAAGGCATCAAGGTTAAAGGTCAGTTTTGCCGATGCACCCGTGGACGTTTGTTCTGAGCTGTCAAACTCGGCTTGGGACGCAGTGGGGCCGTCTGGGGCATCTCGCCAAACCCAACTTGGGTGGTCTGTATCGAAGCTGTTATGGTCAAGAACAAACTCACCGGACACTGTGTCCGAGAACTCAGCGAAGAATGTCGCACGCAATGCAAGTTCATCAAGTTCACCAACGTTTACGCCTTGCGTTGCATCCGGGATGAAACCAGCCCGATTGTTGTATCCACCGACAATGCGATAGGCCAATCGATCACTCACACGATCACCAAACAAGAACTTCACGCTTGAGTTTTCTTCGCTGTCGAATGAGAAGCGTAGTTCTCTTTCGGCTGCGTCTGGCGCTGGCCGCGTAATTACATTGATCACGCCAGCTGAGGAGTTGTCACCGAAAAGTGTCCCTTGAGGACCGCGCAGGATTTCCACTTGTTGAATGTCGAGCAGCTGAAAGTCAGCGGCCTGGCGCGGGATGGGAACGCCGTTCACGTATGTGCCGACAGAGGTATCGTCTGGAGCATCCAGATTTAACGCTCCAGCACCACGGATGTTGAACTGCGTAAATCTTGGCGCGCCCGGGTTACTGAAGTTTACGTTCGGCGCGTTCTGAACAACCTCTGAGACACGTGACGACGGCGCAATTTCAGTGGTTTCCGGGGTAACAACGGAGGTGCTAAACGGAACGTCAATATCCGGTTCGTCAAAGCGACGGGCATTGATGATGAGTGTCCCAAGATCAAACGGCTCGTCTGCGTTCTGTGAAACGAGATTCATGCTCTGATTGCGGGTCACAGCCAAACTACCGTCCGACAACTCAGCCACGTCCAGCATCGGATCGTTGATCATACTCACAAGAGCCTGTCGGGCGCTCATGGGGCCCTGTACTGCCCGACTTTGCCGGTCTCCTAGTAAAGCCGGATTGACCGTGATGGACCTTCCAGACTCTAGGCTCAGCTCTTCGACAGCATTCATGATTGGCTGTTCAGGAACGTCGATGGCCATCGACGTGTCCGCGTGTGCTGTTGAGCTCAGTGAGACTGCACCAACCAATGCAGTCGTTGTTAGAATTCGCGATTGCAGTGTCCCAAGTATCATAGCGAGCCGTCCCATACCGTTGTTCCATGCCCGCATCTTCGTGCAGGGCGTCAGAATGTTAACGGATGGGATGCAGCATTTTCCCAGAATTCCTGACTTTTTACTTTGAGTAGATGATCGTGAGCAGCTGAGATGCGCGCAACACTTCGGCATTGTTCGATGCAGCCAGCGCTTCGAGGGCGCTGATGGGATCGGTGAGGTTCAAGTTTCCACCGACCTGCGTTCCAGCCAAATCACCACCTACTACGACGATCCGCCCAGGCAACCGGCGATCCACCAAAGACGCTGCTTCAGAGAACGTAAGCCCTGTGATGCTCAGCCTGTCTTCTCGCCAGAGCGCGATGTCTTCTAGCGCAATAGGCCCACGAGCCAGACCATGTTCAGAAATGATTGCCCGCTCGCTTTGCCCCAAAGTCACAGAGCTGCCGCTTGATCGCACCTCAACACGACCCTCTGCAACATTCACCGAGATCGCGTCGCCGACTCTCGCGACCTCGAAGCTGGTTCCCACCACAGTGACCTCAACGTCGCCTATCGAAACCACGAAAGGCCTCACGTCTGACGCCACTTCGAAGAAAGCACTTCCCCGCATGATCGTCACTGCCCGCACGTCGCCGTTCGTATCGTCTCGCAGCGCGGTTGCCGCATCCAAAACCGCCTCATCTCCTGAGGCGAGCATTGTATTTCCTGGTACTAGCCTAGTCTGGTGATCAGCCAGCAAATTGATCCGCAGCGGTTCCCATCCAAAGAACATAGATACCAGAAGCGCGCCAATAAGGGCGATCATGTATCGCCTGTCCTTGTTTCGAAGACCCTTTCGTGCAGCGGCATAGGCCTTTTCGAGATAGGCGTATGTTCTGCGTTCGGCATCGCCACGCGCCAGAAAAGCAATTTTCTCTGCCTGCGCCTCGGCGTCTTCGGGATTTTCATCAAGCCGTCTGAGTATGCTGGAAGCTTCTTCAGCGCGCTTTCGTCTTGCTGGGTCCGGATCGTCGCTGTTGTTCATTTTGGTTGAGCAGCCATGCGTTCAGAAGTCAGTATATAACTAACGCCCGAGATGTCGAGATTTCCCAAAGGCTACGGTTCAAGTGCCAAAACAAGTTCGACAAATACTTGCTCAATGAGCCTATGCGCCTGCGATACTGATACGCCGAGATTGCGCCCGATCTCCTTATAGGTCTTCCCATCAAGAGCCCTCATCCGAAAGGCGCGGATGTGGTTGTTGGACATGCTTTCAAGGGTTCGTATCACTAGCGCTAATTCGCTACGAGCTATAACATCTCTCTCTGCGCTCGGTGCATAGCTGCTGATCGCCTCGATTTCTGATAGGACTTGTGTTTCTGTAGTCCGGCTGCGCCGCCAGTCCTTTGCAAGGTTAGAGACAATACGACGAAAGATCGGCCGCGCTTGCAAAGCATTGTAGTCTTTTCCGTACCAGCGAAGCCAGCTTTCCTGCACGATCTCTTCCGCCACTGCGCGACTCTCTACGATGCGGCATGCCAGTTTGATCAAAAGCTCTCTATCCGAAACAAAAACCGCCTCGGCTAAGTGCTCGTCTGAATTTTTTGCTTTCAACATCTAAGCTATACCGACAAATGGCAGACCGGTCGTCTGGCGAACCAAAGAGTATTGCTTGACAACTGAATGATTGAGAGATGCGGTATCGTGCGCAAGTCCAACATACGGTTAATCAAGAAAAGAAAGGCTTTTCCAGGGCGACGTTGTTTTCCTGCATCATCTACCGCTGGTTTACAGGCATCCGCCTTGCAAATCTGCCAAGTGTCGAACGAGGAAGGAGCGAGACAACCCTATTCGATGGCAGTGGTGCGGCCCGCAGCGCAACGCGCGAGGACCCGGTGCCGTCTAACCGGGTTGCCCGAGGGGGAGGGCCGCGCCCTCTCCCTGAAGCGGGGCCGTCTGCCCCCTGCCCTCCGGGCATTCACCTGAGGATACTTTTGGCAAGATGAAACTCACCCCGGCTGCAGCGCCGCGACCAACTCGTCCACATGGATCGCCTTCATGCCTGCCGCGCGCGGCCCCTCAATGTCTGCACGAGGCGTATCCCCGACAAACAGCACCCGGCCTGGCGCAATCTGCAACCTGTCCAGCACCGCCGCGTAGATCGCAGGCTCTGGCTTGATGGCCCCAACCTTACACGAAAAAACCTCTGCGTCCGGAGCATCGGGCAGCGCTCCTTGCAACCTCTGCACGTAATCACTGGAGAGGTTTGAACATACCGCAATACGAAGACCGTTGCGGCGCAACATGGTCCACGCCTCAGCCATGTTCGGGCGCAGCTTTAGTGAAAGTAATTCACCCAGGTTCCGATTTAGCACATCAAGCAGAACATATGGGTCAACCTCGACCCCAAGCGCCTTGGGCCAGCCCGTCATCAACCTGTCTTCGCGCATAAGCCGATGCTTCAACTCGCGCCGTTTATCGGCAGGCAAGGCCCGGAACAGCGGCAGGAAGGCCTGCTGCCTGTCGGTGATTTCGACCAGCGTTCCGAAAGCGTCGAAACACACCGCCTCGATCCCGTCGAAGACGGACGGCAGATCTGGAGCAGTTGCGCCAACCAATTGACCTAAATCCGCTCGCACACGTGACGCACCATCGAAGACCAACCCTTCTTGGTCTTCGCGTCTGCTGCCCAAATCATGCCTGCTTCGCTCGGCCAAAAGCCAAACCGTGCCAGGCCAGACGGCATCTCTGCGACATATCCTTTGGCCCCTTCGGCCATCTCTGCCACATCAGCCACCTCGCCATAGGCCGTCCCACCATCGCTGGTGAATGACCAGAAGGCTGGCGTTTTTTCACGACTCAAACCGTAATGCGCGATCTCCTGATAGGTCTTCTTCCCATCACCAATGTCCCAATCGGCGACAAGTTTGATGAACTTCCCATCAAGGATTTCTTCATACGCGCGTTTACAGACAACCTTGCCCATTGGTGTGTCGGGCACCTCAGCAATCCACGATCCCAACAAGGGTTTCATGAACCCCATCTTTCCACGCCCGGGTTTCCAAATATCGTTACTCATTTCATGGCTCCAAATGTTTCAATGCAATCGGTGTGTTTCACTATGGCACGCCTTGAGGCGGCAGATCAGTGACTGAGGCCGGGGTCACGGTCGATCTCCCTGTCGATTTCGCGCTCGTTCTCGGCCTCGCGGTCCTTGCCCTGTTCCCGGTCGTTCTCAATCTCCAATTTTTCGCGCGGCTTGTTCAGCACATCATTCAGCCGCTTCTTCATGGACGGCTTGCGCTCTTCGCGTCCAGCCTCGTCCACAAGCTCGGGATTGCTGTGCCCGTCCAGCTTGTGAACCGCCGCCTGACCATCGCGGCCTGCGTCCTTCTCCATGATCTCCTTCAAGCGCTCCCGCGCATAGTTGCGACCGCGTGTAGGTTCTTCGTCACTCTGCCCACCTCGATCCTTTTCCGTGATCCGCGCCAGCCGTTCCCGCATATCGTTCGGACCGGCCACTGCGCTGCGCTCTTTCGCAGCCGCTGCCCTGAGCGCTGCCAGACCGGCGGAGACACGCCCCTGCCCGGCATCCCGCTCGGCCCCGTAGGTCTCGCGCGCGATGTCCAGCCGCTCGCGCATTTCGCGGAACGCGGCGCGGGCCTGGCGGGCAGCATGAACCACAGCGCCGCGCTCGGTGACAGGCCGGTATTCCCTACCCTCACGCTCGGCCATGGCCTTTGCACGCCGCTCCATGGAATTGGCCGCTGGCCCCAGCTTCAGCTCGGGGTCACGGTCCAGCTCGTCGGCGGATACGGCATCACCGCGCTCCAATGCCGCCTCGCGCTGTTTCTCCAGTGACCGGTGATCGACACGCTCCACCTCTCCTACCCGCTCCAGCGCCTTGTTCTGCAATTCGGCCCACACACCGCGCATCTGCTCGATCTCGACCCCGCCGGTCTTCGCGGAGTCCAGCACCCGTGTCTTGGCCGTGAACCCCTCCGGTTCCAGTTTGCGGGTAGAGGTCAGAACGTGGGCGTGATGATTGCGTTGATCACCCTCGCGGTGCGGCGCATGGATCGCTACATCCACGGCCACGCCGTAGCGACTGACCAGCTCCTCGGCGAACTGCCGGGTGACCTGCGACCGGTCCTCGGCGCTGATCTCGGATGGCAGGGCCAGCTCCCATTCGCGGGCTGTGACGGAGTTGCGCCGGGTCTCGCTGGCCTCGGCCTCGTTCCAAAGCGAGGCCCGGTCCTGCGCCCAGGCGGGGGCATTCTCGGGGGCGACGATAAACGTCTCCTCGATGCCCTGCTTGCGAGTGTAATCGTGGATGCGGCCTTCACGCTGGCACTCGATGCGCTCGCCCGCACGGTAGGCTCCTGCTGCCGTCGCGGTGCGTCCGGCGCTGCGTTTGATCGTCTTCACAGAGAGGTGGTAGCTGGCCATTAGCACCCCACCGAACAGAGACGCACATGCTGCCACGACACAAAACATAGTAGGGACGTTCCAGCCGTCCCTTGGCCCGTGACAAGGGGTGGCTCATCTGCGCATGATGCAGGCGAAGTCTGACGACCCTCCCTCGGGGGTATGGCAAACTTCGAACTCCCTGTCGGCAGCCAGCTAGTGGCTTTGGATGCGTATGCTCCAGAGCCACATCGCCAGCAAACGCCTGTTCTTTTCCAATCGGCCAGCTCTCCACGAAGCTGGGGCCGATTGGAAAAGAATAGCCCCGGTGAAGGGGTACAACGCACCTCTGAGGCGCGGGCTTGCCAGTGAGCTGTCCCCAGATCCCCAGCCTCTTGAGGGGCGGGATATGGGGACAGTTCACTGGCGGTTTGCCATCGGCAAACCCGGTAAGGAAAGACAGGCACGCGACTGTCTTTGAGCGCAGCCCGCAAGCGCGGTACCCTTGGTAATCCAGCCCCGGCCACGGGGCACAGGATGCCGACAGGGTGCTGCGATGCGGGACGCGATCCATCTGCGTAAGATGGCACTGGAGAATTTGAGAGGCCGGGAAGGCCTTTCGATCTGGCGCATGGTGCGACAGACTGCGATCCAACGGCTGACGTTGGCTTGGGATGGTTTGGAAGGGGCGGCGCGCCCTTCCATGTCGATGCACTCTGCATCGAAGGGGATGACCATCGGTCGGGGCGCAGCCCCAGAGAGATCGCACGCAAAGCTCGGAACCGCAGGTGGAGAGTTTGCATAAGTGCGCCCTTCTCTGATCCTCAGCTCAGGGTTTGCGCTTTGGTGTGATCCTTCAAGAACAGGCAGTGCAACCTGCTCTTCTTCGCGGACCTCCGCCAATTCGGGCGATGTTGTCCGCTATGTTCCGCCGATAAATGAAAGCGGTGGTGATGTCCCTTGTTATCTGGAACGAACGGCAGAGTCTCTCAACCATGACGTGAACATTTGAACGGGTGGGTTGTGAGATGGCCGAGACAGAACTGGAACGTGCCGAGAAGCGATACGCCCAGGCCAAGGCCCGCCTCCAAGCGCTGAAGAACCGAGAAGCCACCAGACAGCGTAAACTGGACACAAGGCGCAAGGTGATCCTGGGCGGGGCATTGTTGGACCTGGCCGAACGGGATACCGGTGCGGCAACGATGCTGGATCGGTTGGTGCGCAACCTCGCCCGTGAACAGGACCGTAAGGCTTTTGCAGAGTGGTCCGTTCCCGGTGTGGCCCCCTCCCCTAGCCCAGCCTCTGGCTCTGACCCTGATGGGTCCAGATGATGCGATCCCTCATGCTCTTCATGGGTGGGCTGGCTCGGTTCTTCTATCGTTTGATCGCCACGCCCGTTTTGCTCGGCTGGATGATCGGACGCACGGCATTTGGTGCGATGGTCGGCTTCCTGATCGGTGGCGTCGTCGCACTCTCCACCTTTGGCCCCCCGCTGGGTCAATCGGCCTGGGAATGGGCAGTCCTTCTGCCGCCCACCTTCATCGGCGCTGTCTTTGGCTTCCACTATTGGCGCATGGTCTCTGGAGCCGATGACTTTTTCGGACTGACCGGCGACAGCCACGGCTCGGCCCGTTTTGCCAGCCGCAAGGAGCTGAAGAAACTCCAGGGTGGTGAAGGCCTGCTGATCGGACGCAATCCCAGCACCGGGCGGTTGCTGCGCTATGATGGCCCCGCCCATTTGATCACGCTCGCCCCGACACGGGCCGGGAAAGGCGTCGGCACGGTCATACCGAACCTTTTGGGTGTGGACCGCTCGGTCCTGGTCATCGACCCCAAGGGCGAGAACGCCAGGATCGCCGGGGAAGCACGGCGGCGGCTTGGCACCACCCATATACTCGATCCGTTTGAGGTCTCGGGAATGCCTTCAGCAGCCTACAACCCGCTGGACCGCCTGACCCCGGACAGTCTCGATCTGGGCGAGGATGCCGCCTCCCTGACAGAGGCGCTGGTGATGGACCCGCCGGGACAGGTCACGGAAGCCCATTGGAACGAGGAGGCCAAAGCCATCCTCGGCGGGCTGATCATGTTCTGCGTCTGCCACGAGGATCATGACCGGCGCACCCTCGCCACCGTCCGGGAATATCTCACCCTGCCCCCGGAAAAACTCCGCGCGCTGTTGGAGTTGATGCAGGACAGCGATGCGGCAGGCGGGCTGATCGCCCGCGCCGCCAACCGGTTCCTCGGCAAGGCGGATCGGGAAGCCGCCTCGGTTCTGTCGAACGCGCAGCGTCACACCCATTTCCTTGACAGCCCGCGCATTGCAAAGGTCACATCGCGCTCGGACTTCCACTTCTCGGACCTGCGCCACCGGATCACGTCCGTGTTTCTGGTGCTGCCACCGAACCGGATGGACGCCTACAGCCGCTGGCTGCGCCTTCTCGTCTCTCAGGCTCTCCAGGACATCGCACGGGACGCAGAAGTGTCAGCGACACTGGCAGCCCCTGTGGGCGCTCAGGGGGCCTCTCAGCGCCTCAGGACGCCCACACTGTTCCTCCTGGACGAGTTTGCCGCCCTGGGCCGTCTGGAGGCTGTGGAGCGCGCCATGGGGCTGATGGCGGGCTATGGTCTCCAACTCTGGCCGATCTTGCAGGACATGAGCCAGCTCAAAGACCTCTATGGTGACCGGGCAAATACCTTCATTGCCAATGCCGGGGTGCAACAGGTCTTTGGGGTGAACGATTTTGAGACGGCGAAATGGCTGAGCCAGATGATCGGCCAGGAAACCACCGGGTTCCAGCCCGACAGCTTCAAGCCCGGCGATAACCCCCGCTTTAGCAACAACCTCACAGGTCGCGACGTGCTGACGCCGGATGAGATCATGCAGATGCCGCCAAACGTCCAGCTCCTGCGCGTCCAGGGCCAGCCCTCGGCGCTAGCGCAAAAGCTGCGCTACTACGCCGACCCCGAATTCCAGGGGCTCTTCGTCCCGCGGAACACCTGAACCCCGGACAGGAGCCGCCATGTCACAAGAAACCGATCAGCCCGCCTTCCCTGCCCTCTCCGACGATGAAATCCACAAGAGCCTCGATGACATCGCTACGTTGCTCTCAAGCCAGGGCAACCGCCAGGACGAACAGACGAAGGTGCTGAACCGCCTCCGGGAGGTGGCGACAGAAGCGCGACAGGCGGCGTTTGCGGCACGGGAACAGACGGACCCCGAACACTACGTCCACTTCGCTGTCACGTTAATGGAAGACCGCACTGGCAAGATCATCGACAGGATGAACGATGTGACCAGTGGCCTGATCCGTGCCTCAAACCACACCGCAACGGTGTTCAAAGAAGCGGAACAGGATCGGTCCGCCGCGCAGCGTCAACTTTGGGAACGGGAACAGAAGCTGGACCAATTCAAACGCCGCCTGCCCTGGGTCGGTCTGGGTGCGCTGGTCCTGGCTCTGGTAATGGCAGTCGTACTGCCTCGCGTCATGACCAGCTACGGCCCCACCTGCGCCATCCTTGGAGGTGTCTGGACCACCACGTCCACCAACACCAATGTCTGCGCCTTTTACCGTGAGTGATCAAAGGCATTCGATCTGCCGCGTTCCGCTTTTCTCAACATCTCGGCCGCCGCAGGCGGCCAGGAGGCTCTGCCTCCTCTGCCCCAAAGGGGCATTCACCTCCGGGATATTTATGGAACAAAGATATCATGGTAGGATATCCCCACGGTACAGGCGGGGACGCCGATGACCGTGAACGGAGATATCTCCGAGCGCCCTTCCCCCAAAAAGGTGAGGGGCGTTTTTCTGTCGAGGCACCATAGGCTCACTGCTAAGAAGGGTCCCGTGGAGAGCGGGATCACAGTTTTCTCAAAATGGGGGAAATAAAATATGACAGCGCTACACCAGATCGCAGTTCACAAGTTGCCAGCCGGTTCGTAGCTCGCGCTGAGGAAACCGGCGACATCTCGGATGTCCGCATTGAACCGTATACCCGCCGTGGCAGGAAAAGACGCTCAAGGAGTAAAGTGCGGACTTTGCCGACATTAGTTTTCACGCCTTTGCTGACGCAGCATCCTCTCGCTGGTGCGGCACGCGTATCGTTGTGTTGCAGCCGATGTCATCAAACCGGTCATTGATGGCTGCAGATTGTTTGAAACCTGACGCGCATCATCGCAGCAGGGTGATCTTGCAGTTAAGATGTGCGACTAAGCCGTTGTTCACTTTTCGGAATCCGCACGGACAGCATCTTTTCCGAATGCAGTGGGCCTTTTGGCTGCTATGCAGAGCAAGTCGCTGAAGTGATCGCTTTGGAACAGTGTTTTGACCATGAACAGAAACATCTCTTTGCAGCGTCTTTCAACAACTCGCTGGACGCAGAAGAAGCCAAAGCCTGACACCCGCAGTCTTGAAATCGGTGTTTGCAAATTGCGCCGTAGCAAAGGGAGCAGTGACTTCTGATCGTATTAAGTGCCCGCCGAACGCGTGCCCCACGTACCCGCTGACGGTTTGTCCCCAAAAGATCGTCGCGCGATCACTTCAGTGTCGATCATTTGGCCCTAAGTGGCCGGGAGGTGCTGGAGTTCATCTCAAAAGACTGCGGCGTCTACGCCTCTCGACATTTAGCGCCTATAGGCCGACACTATTCTATAAAGCTTTCCTAAAATCCGTTGGAAAGCTCTTTCCGCCAGCTGTCCGCGATAGCCAGCCATTCGATGACTGGAGCCAGATTGAGACAGTGACGCAAACCAATTACCCCTTTGAAGCAACCGCCGATCTGCCTGGCGTCAGCTTTATCGCTATGCGGCAAATGATCCTTATGCAGGTTAAATCTAATGGCCTGACCGTTCTGCAGGACGAAGAGCAGCATCTAACGGTTGAAACCGCCCATGGCCTTATCGGCCTGCGTTCTGGCCGCGAAACAGAGACCGCTGGCTTCGTGGGTGCAGTAGATGAGCACTGGTTGTTTGTCATGAAAGGCGCTGTCGTCTCGCAGATGTCGCATGTGATGCCCGAGGTTGCGGCGAAGATGCGCTGGTCAAACGGGTCTGAAGAGGGTGCCTTGCCCCCGAATTTCGCCTTCGTTGAAGTTCGCGATGTGCGTGAACTGGGTCCTAATTTCTATCGTGTGACGTTCAAAGGCGAAGACCTTTCGCAACATGGCGATGCGGCGATCCACTTTCGGCTGGTGCTGCCAGCTGAGGGCTCAGCGCCACGCTGGCCCTCGGTTGCGGCCAATGGCTCGGTCGTATGGCCGGACGGGCCGGATGCACCACATCGACCAGTCTACACGACGCGATCAGTTGACTGTGACACAAACACGCTGATCATGGACGTTTACATCCATGAAGGCGGGCGCGTGACCGAATGGGCGCGTAGGCAGCTGAACAAGCCTGCCGCACGTCGGGTTGTCGGCCTTCTTGGCCCGTCCGGCGGTGGCTTGTTGCAGGCCGATCAGGTTCTTATGGCTACTGACGAAACAGGCCTTCCTGCGGCTGCACGCCTTCTTGAAAACTTGCCCGGAGACGTGACAGGAGATCTCTTGCTGGAATCCGAGAATGGCGCGGCATGCGCCTATCCGATCGCAGCCCCGCCCGGGATAAAAATGACATGGTTGTCGCGCGCAAGTGGCGAGAGCTTGCGAGACGCAACGCTGGCCAGATTGCCGTCGCATGTTGCTTCCAAGATCTGGTTTGCAGGTGAGCGTGAAGACGCCAGGTCCATAAGAGACGCTGCAAAGGCCGCCGGGCGGGAGGCCGCGGATTTACGGATTTCAGGTTTTTGGAGGGCGCCCGATGCTAAGTAAGATGCGGACATGGGTTTTGAAAAGCGCCAAGATCGGCCATTTGATATATCAGCGGGCTAGCTCCGAAATTTTGGAACCGGGATTAACACCTGTTCCTCTCCACCGACCACCTCATGACCTAAGAGAGCAATGCCATGCCAACCCACTATAAACGCAGGACCGTGATTGGTCTCATGGCTGGGGCTGGCCTTGGTGCAGCAGCGCCACTTATGCTTAGGTCGCAAACGGCTAATCCTGGAACCGACATAGACATTCGCAGCGCTCGATTTTCTCTGATTGAGGGCATCACGACTGAAGGCTTGGTATCGCCGCGCCCCGATGCACCGCCCCCGGTCATTCGCATGCGGCGCAACATGCCTTATCTCGTGCGCGTCACCAATCGGACGGACGACTATACGGCAATGCACTGGCATGGGCTGCGGCTGGACAATGCAATGGATGGCGTCCCCTATCTCACGCAACTCCCAATAGCGCAGAACGAGACCTTTGAGTACGAGCTGTTCTCGCCCGATGCGGGGACGTTCTGGTATCATCCCCATTGCATGACAATGGATCAAATGGCCCTGGGGCTGACAGGGATCCTGATCGTAGAAGAGGATGAAGACCCCGGGTTTGACGCAGATGTTCCTTTAAACCTGCGTGACTTCCGCCTGGATGGTAATGGCGACTGGATCGACCTATGGACTGCACGCGGTGCCGCACGTGGCGGCACCTTTGGCACGATCAAGACGACGAACTGGCTTACAGAGCCGAAGTATGAAGCCCCGTCCGGAGGGATCGTCCGGTTGCGGGTCGCGGCGACGGATACGACGCGGATTTACAAGCTGTTCTTGCCCGACGCCA
>ERZ1740072.638-NODE-638-length-13899-cov-9.006429_pt1 | contig 13899 bp, 15 predicted proteins | sample MGYA00581733_ERZ1740072 | MGnify/ENA primary metagenome ERZ1740072 (study PRJEB43018, sample SAMN04849741) | marine metagenome | isolation source: floating plastic debris | place: Pacific Ocean | collected 2008-08-30 | study: EMG produced TPA metagenomics assembly...
GATAATCTCCTCAGCGTTCATAAGCCCTGAAAAGCGCACGGTCTTTAATATTAGGCCAACATGGTTACAAACACCAATGGTTTTTTGAGGAAATCGTCAGCAACCGGTCGAACAGTCTCTGGAAAGGAGGGTTGCTGATCTAGAAAACAGGCAATAGGCACTGCAAATGCAATCTAAGAACCTGCATACTATATATAAGTGCAGGTCAAATAACATAGGCGATCTGCACTATTAATCGTTTATTGCACCACTAACTCACCCGTTATGAATGTTTTAGGTAGTCTGTTATCACGCGCGTTGACTGTGCCAGTCATGGTAGGACCGCGTAAACATCAGGGAATTGAGTTAAAGTCAGCGCCAGAGCGGGACACTATGCGACAGGCCGGTCAGATTGTGGCGACGGTGCTCAAAGAGATTGCGGAGCTAGTCCAGCCGGGAATGACCACAGCTGATTTAGATGACCATGCCGAGCGACGAATTCGAGAAATGGGGGCTACGCCCAGCTTTAAGGGGTACCACGGCTTTCCAGGGTCTATTTGTGCCAGCATCAACGATGAGGTCGTCCATGGGATTCCGCGTCGCCGTAAGGTGATTAAAGCTGGCGACTTACTCAAAGTAGATACAGGAGCCTACTACAACGGGTTTCATGGCGACTCATGTATCACCATTGCTGTGGGCAGGGTAAGTAAACAAGCGCAAAAGCTGATGGATGCAGCAGAGGATGCGCTCTACGCTGGTGTTAGTCAGGCGCTACCTGGTAAAACCCTATTGGACATTGCTGGGGCCATTGAAGACAGTATTCAGGCCAGTGGCTATACGGTAGTCGAAGACTTTACCGGCCATGGTGTGGGTCGTAATCTGCACGAGCCACCCTCGGTTTTTAACTTCCGTACCAAAGAGCTACCTAATGTGACGCTTAAGCCCGGTATGGCGTTGGCAATCGAGCCGATCGTTAATGAGGGGTCAAAGGTAACACGCACCCTGCGGGATCGGTGGACCGTGGTTACGTGCGATCGCAAGCTCTCTGCCCAGTTTGAGCACACGGTTTTGATTACAGAAGCTGGCCAGGAAATTCTGACCGACCGCTCTAGGCTATAGTCGGGACGCCGACCCTACGGAGCCACACTGAGTTCGGCCAGACCCAGGCAGGCATCCTCGTCGTAATTGACCTCAAAGGGAACGGTGTAGACCTTTTGAGTGTTTTCTACCGGGAAATCCTCGTAGTCCTGAATTTGCTTGAGCGCAACATCATTCAAAAATGGGTATCCAGAGCTGCGCAGAAGTTCAGGGTCGCCTGAGATTGTGCCATCAGCGGCCACCACGGCACCAATGAGCCCAGGCTTGGGTATTGGGTTTAGACAGCTATAGATCTGGCGTGGGCCTTCCTCTGCTTCGATGGTGACGGGATAGCTAATGTCTAACGGTTTTTCCAGCTTTTGAGGTGAGGCTGTCTGAATAGCAGACGGCAGCTCGGCTATCCAGGCGGCCTGTGCGTCAGCGGCCACCCCCTCTCGGGTACCCTGCCAACCGTACTGTAAACGGGCCAGAAAATCCTGAAGACGCTGGGGAATGGACCGATCGTCAGCACTTTCTTTTAGCGCTATTAGGGTAGGGGCTGCTTGAGCAGCGGGTTCAGCTGGTGACACAGCGACAGATACGCCCTCTGTATTTGAGACGTCTGGCTCTGCAGGTAAATCTGGCAGTCCAGGGGCAGAATTATTGGCCGACGGGCTTTGGGCCTGGTCATCGTTGCTCGCATCATTAACATCGGATGAGCCGCTGGAGCGTTGGCCGCCTGGGGATTGAGATTTATCACTTTGCGATCGCGGCTGCCGGGTCCCAGAACCTGCTGCCGTTTGGTTGGCGCTAGCTGTCTGAGCCCCAGCCGTCGGGCGCTTGGCCGGGGCATTCTGACCGGTGCTGGGGTTAGCTGGGCTATCACCTTTAGGTGGAATTCGCGTCACTGTAATACTTTCCCCTTCCGGGTCCGGGGCAGGGACCAGATCTTCAGAAGAACCGCCCGCTACAGGGATCAAGAGAAAACCCGCATGGAGGCCAGCTGCTAGTAAAAAAATAGGGTTAAAGAGGACTTTCAAAAACTTCATGGTGATGCGAAAAACAAACGTATGCGCGGCTCAAACCATATTTGACCAGATATCTACTTTAAATGAGGATCTACATCAGCCGCACTAGACTGTGCTACCTATCTATCTGGGTTTTAGACCCTACTGAGGCAGGCTATCCCAGATGCTCACCAGTACGGTACGTCCTCCGGTACCCTGGAAAACGCTCAGATATCCAACCTCTTCGTTAGTAGCCGTGTTGACTAGCTGATACAGGGGCCATCCACCATAATCGCCAGCAGCAACTGGGGTATCGCCACCGCTGATAAAACTATCGAGAATGGCCTGCTCTTTCTCAGCTAGCGTGGCATCATTAAACACAATTAAATCAGTTAAGCCTGGAGCCAGAGGTGCTTCAAGCTTGTTGCCAGCATCCATATCAAAGAAAAATGGTCGCTGCGCCTCCTCAAGCAGTAAGGGAGCGGGGGGTGTAGTTTCTCCCAAAGCCCGCGTACGGTCTGATGCCTGGCGCTGGGCCCCTGATCGATCAAAGAGCGGCCGATCGTCAGGGAGAGTATCGTCCGGTGGTGAGTCATCTAACGCTGGGGCCGACGGCTCGCTCGGTGGCAGATCGTCTGGAATATCCTCAACGTCAGTAATAATGACGTCCTCAGGAGGAACGGCGACAGGCGGCTCTGGCGGGGGTGCTTCCGGTTCGGGAGATGGTGACAGCTCTTCGGAAGCAGTGCCAATTAGATCCGATAGATTTTGTACTTCAATAACAGGGGCGTCTTCAGATTCGGGGTCTACCGGCTGCTTTGACGCTGTCAGATCAGTGACTGGTAGCAATAGCAGCAGTCCATGGGTTCCCAGGGCTATCCATACGACAGGACGCCGAATAAAACGAATCCCATAGACTGATAGCTGGGCCATCACATGGGGCAGCGCTGGGATAAACAAGATAGGCGGTAAAACTACATTCCTGGTCATTTTGACCCAGGGATTACCCGCTTCTGAAGGTTCAACACTGACCATACAAATATCAAGAACACAAAGGAAGCCCTGGAGGAGCGAACATTCCCCCAAGGCAGATATGGTTGATGCACACTGAGCGTGTGAATGTCGAAAAGGTGTGATCGGAGCCCTTTTTTAGACGTGTTTAGATCGTCTAGAAAAGGGAGCTTATCGCTAGTTCAAAACAGTATTTGCCTCAGCGTCATACGCTTCGAGGGTGGCATCGGTAGCACTGTCAGGCAGAGGCACATAGCCAACTTCCAGAATCAGTTCGCCTGAATCAGCATTCTCGATGTAGAACTCAACAAAGTCAGATACACCTGTGCTGGAGTCAGCCAAGGCTTCAGCGTTTACGTAGATAAAGATGGGTCGGCCCAGGGGCTGATATCTATCCGCTTCAACGTTGGCTACAGTGGGCTCAACGAATGTACCTAGCTCTTCGTTGTAGATGCTGACAGCCTTTAGGATGTCGGCGTTCTCCGAGAAATAAGCTAAACCGAAGTAGCCGATAGCGTAAGGGTCGCTCGCAACACCGCGAACAAGAACGTTGTCATCTTCACTAGCAGTGTAGTCAGCACGACTGACACCACCGTCGCCGTTGATTTCATCAGTAAAGTAGTCAAACGTACCGGAGTCGGTTCCAGGACCGTATAGGCCAATCTCCTCATCTGGCCAGCTGGGGTCAATCTGGTTCCAACGAGTAATGACACCTTCAGCAGGCGCGTCCCACATTGCGTTTAGCTGCTCAGGAGTCATTTCAGTTGCCCAATCGTTAGCAGGATTGACGACAACAGTTAAAGCGTCATAGGCAACAGGAATAGCGATGTAGTCAATGCCATTAGCAGCACAAAGCTCTTTCTCTGTGTCTTTGATAGGGCGAGATGCGTTGGAGATAACTGTTTCACCAGCACAGAACTTTTTGAAACCACCACCAGTACCAGACACACCGACAGTCACAGAGGCAGAGTTACCGCTGAGGGCGTACTCTTCCGCCATTGCCTCAGTAATGGGAAAAACAGTACTCGAACCATCAATCTCAATAGTCTGCGCAACCGCAGACGCTGCAGTCAGAGCACCTGCCGTAGCAACCGCAGCTACTGTGCCAAGAAACTTAGCGAACTTAACCATAACTACACACTCCGTGGCTATTTGTTCAGGCCACGAAGTAATGTAACGACATCAAATTAAGGCGACATCATTGCCAAATTAAGACAGATTTTTAGTTTGTTTAAGGCTAGGTAAAAAACAACAAATCAACCGTAGAGAAATGCGATCTGTCTTTCAGAGACGTCTTTGACAGGATTTTTTCAACTGAGTTTCAGCTTAAGGGTAGGACAGAAAAATGCCCACAGTATTGCTTTAGCTAAAAGCTCATAGAAACTTACAAATTCGGTCAGATATTTCTAGGAGAGCTGATATTAGCTACAGGTTGCCCTCAAAGTATCGATACCAAACAGCGTTACCAATAATAGTGAATAACAAAATACTGCCACCGCCTGCGATCGCAAGCATAGGGCTGTAGCCACCGCGCAGCAGATTCTCCATCCACAGGTTGGTCGTGGCTGAGGGAGTAATCAAATTGGCTAAAAACGGGGTGAGATAAATTAGCGCTCCACCACTTAGCAACCAGCCCACCATAGAGACCAGCAGAAAAACTGTTTTCCCTTTTGTTTGAGTACTCATGGTTCTAGTTACTGAGGGGTTAGAGGAGTCCCTGTCAAACAAGCATTATCCAATGAGGCTCCATCAAAGCTGGCACCATCGACACAGGCACACAGCAAATTAGCCCGAGTTAACGTTGCTCCGCGTAAAATCGCTCCGCTCAGATTAGCTTCTTCCAGGTCGGCCCCCGATAGATCGGTACCAGCCAGATTAGCGTTACCTAAATCTGCATTGCGGAGTATGCAGCCAGACAGATTTGCTCCCCGCAGGTCAGCCCCCCTGAAGTCTGCAGCCAAAAGATTGAGATTACTCAAAACAGCGCCCGCTAAAAATGCTCCGGCAAAACTTGCGTTGGCTGTGTCAGCCTCTAGCAGGACCGCGCCACGAAGATCGGCGTTACGCAGGTCCGCATCGCGAAGGTCAGCCCCCAGTAAATCGGCGCCTCTAAAGTTAGCCCGCAGATCGGCCTGCTTAAGATTAGCGCCGCTTAAATTAGCTCCTTTCAGATTGGCCTGGGCTAAGCTAGCGTCACTCAGGTCTAGACCGGTCAGGTCGGCTCCCATTAAATCCGTTTTAGTTCCCTGGCGAATCGCCTCTAGATCAGACGAATTCATGAAGCCACCTCTCGCTGGGATTTCTGGAGCTGTTTCTCGTCTTCTAAGGTCGGTCTGATATCTTCAAGCCATACGGTAGGCTGTTGGCTGGGGCGCTGTGGTAGCTGCAGCATGCCAATTTCAGCTAGTCGAACCACCGTTCCCAAGGACTCAACTAATTCAGGGTCAAAGCGTCGACCGCTATGTTTTTCGCAGGCAGCTAAGGCATCTATGGGAGACAAGGCACTGCGTTCTCCTCTAGATTCGGTCAGTTCCTGAAAATAGGCCGTTAGCCCCAGCACTCTAGATTCCAGAGGAATCTGGTCACCTTTGAGACCGTCAGGGGTGCCACTACCGTCCCAATATTCCAGCTGATGGGTCACGATACGGCTAATGGGGGCTAGTTCAGGCATGGAGGATAGCAGCTGTCCCCCCAGAGCGGCCCGATCTCGCCAAAATACCAAACTGGCTCGATCCAGCTGGTCAGCTGTTTGCATAAAGATTTCTTTGGGAGCTTCAGCGAGCCCAATGCGAAAGAGCAACCCTGCCAGCCGTAGCCGTCGTAGCTTGAGGGTAGGCAGATCGATCAGCTGTCCCAAAGTTTCCGCTAAGGCCGATACCTGCAGCGATGCCATTGGATTAGCCGCATCTCGCTCATCGATTTTTTGCACCATGCGCAAGAATGCCTGCAGTTTGTTGGCCGCCAGGTTGCGATTCAGCTTAAAGGCTTGCCCTTCTAATTCCCAAAGCTCACGGGTCTGACGGCTGACGGTGACCAGCTGCTGTTGGCTACTCTGCAGATAGTTAACAATCCGGGCGACCACTCCGCTGAGATCGGTGGCCTGGTCGGACGGATTGTTCTTGAGTGCCTCATACCGTTCTGTTAGCTGATCGGCCAGAGCACTGTCGTAGGAGCGCATGCGTTCAATCAAGATTTTGGCAGCGACCTCTACAGGGGCACGCTCAAAAGTCCAAAGACCGTAGAACTTGCGCTCCAAATCCACGTTGGGCAGGCTATCGCTACGATACTCTTCCTCAGACAGCTCGTGGCACAGCACCATGGATGCATAGCCAGGCGCTAAAATAATCAGATTCCACTCTTCTGTGAGACTATCTTCTGCGTCTAAATCGACGAGATCTACGTTGGGTAGTTTGCTGGTGGCATGATCGCCAAACCCGCTGTCCGGAACAGCTGCGATCGCAACCTGCTGAGCACAGCCAGCCAGCTCTTGATAACGATCGGCTTCCTGGAGATACCACTTGCCCTGCTGGAACGTGACTAGTACTAACGGTTCTGTCCCGTTCTTTGGCTGTTCCAGAATATGGTCTTCAAGGGCATGACACAGCGCAACCAGAGTGTTTTTGAAGTAAACACCATAGCTAGAGGGCATTTGCCCCTCGGGTAAACATGTTCTTAATTGATTGAGAGTGGCCTCAGGATTCATAGCAAGAGTCTTGGCGCATCAAGTAAGCCCCTGACCAGACTGAATGCTGGCACTGCTGGCTCCCAGATTCACGCCAAACAGGGCTGATTTAAGCAAAGGATATTCTCTATGATTTCATACTTTGATAAAAAGCGTGGCATGTCTGACATAAGTTGTTCTTTTACGGTTTTTTGGCCGATGCTGTCGGTCATTAATACGCAGCGAGTAGCCTAAATAAGTAAAAGTACTTAACCTTATAAAGGTCTGACTGATTACTATCGGTAGACGTATCAATATTGAGTGAATATTATGACTACCCCATCCCAACAGACCTGTCCTGTATGCGGTGTCACTATCGCAAACGACGTGGTCCAATTTTCCAACGGATCAAAAGGAACTCGCGCTCGACTCTATGCCCGAGTTTGTCAATATGCCAAGAAGCCTGAATGTATCAATCAAGACATGACGCTGATTGGTGAAGTGCTCAAAGAAGATGGTTTCTTGGAAGCTCCACCGCTTAATTTTGGTGAGTAAGTAGGGCGCTACAGTCGCTCCGCCACCTGCTTCAGCCGCTTCAGCTGGGCTTCCATGTCTTGCTTAGTCCAGCTGGCGGCAAATTTTTGAAATCCGAAGGCTACTAGCGGATTGGGGATCTCAAACTCAAACCGATTAAGTAAACGAGTCCTTGACGCTTCAGGAATACATTCCCACCGATCTCGACCGGTAAAGAAGCCATCAAACGCCCAGACTACCAGGCCAGGACGCCGTTCTACTACGGTGCTGAGTAAGCTAGGCTGCAGCAGCGGAACTTGGATAATAAAGCGCGTTTGACTATTGAGATCGGTGCTCCAGGTGTCGCCGATGGGCTCACAGCGTAGGGCCGGGTTGAGCCACTGGTGCATCAGGGTGCGATCGCAGATACAGGTTTCCACCGTGGTAGCGCTGGCATTGATAAAGATTGACTGCTCAAATACGCCCATAGATTGTATTTCGCCCCCTTTAAACCGCAATGGCCAGCAGCGTTATGTGCTACCGACCATTGTGACTTATAGCACTGTCTGTTTAAGCGCTTACATCATTTCTTGAGCGCACTAATGACCGTGGTGGGCATGCTGGTGCTGCTCTTGATGGTTGTGGCTGTGCTCGCCATGATGATGACCATCGTGATGATGACCATTGTGCCCATGATCGTGATGATGTCCCGAAAAATCCTCTGCCAGCTGAGCTCGCTGACGCTGATTAACCACAGTACCTGCCTCACCTAGCAAGTCTGAGATGAGACCATCGACCCAGCCAGCGGCCATTGCGGTAAATTCATCGCTGTCATTAACGCAGGGCATTTGCACATAGGTGACATCAGGACGCTTACGCCGAAGATGACTAATAATGTGCTCCACATCCAGCAGAGTTTCGTGATTTTCAGTCGCAAAGCCAATGGGCATAAATACCAGAGACGTTGCCCCTAGATCCATCAAATTCTGAGCCGCTAGGGTAACGTTGGGCTGGGTCCACTCAATCATGGGCGTGTCGTGGTTTAGCCAACCGATAGAAATAAGCGGATAGTTGTAGATTAGCCGTTCTCGCACAGCGTCATACAGCAGCTGACTCTCAGTAATCCCCGAGGTAAACCCTTTGGCCTTGTGAGGGCAGCCATGGTTCATGAGCACAATCCCGGTCTGGGAGGGCAGGTGAGCCACCGCCAGATGCTGCTGAATTTTGTCCTCAACCTGACGGGCCAGCAGATCGATATAGTCAGGCTGATTATAGAACGACGGCATATAGCGCGTGCTTTGCAGCCAGTGATCCTCTGTACCGTTAAAGGTTTTAGACAGGGCCTTGTTGACCTGTTCGACGGCAATACCGCTAGTAAAGATAGAGTCCACCACCAGCAGCGGATAAATCAGCAGCTTAGTAAATCCTTGAGCCTGAATTTCATCTAGCACCTGGTGAGGCAGATGGGGAGCACAGAAGTTAAACGCCTTAAAGACACTGACTCGCTCACCCCATTTTGCCTGTAGGTGACGCTCAATGCCTTCACGCTGCCCTTCAAAGATGGCATTGTGGGGTGAAATAAAGTGACCGTGCTGGTGGTCCCACTCGTGGCGATCAAATAGCGCCAGTAGCTTGGCTAGGGGAGGATAAATCCAGGTCGGAACTGGAGCAAACTTAGCAGTAAGTAGGTTGAGCGCTTGTTCGTTATAGTTGGCAAAGTCTTCGTAGCTTTCTACTTCGCCGTATCCCATGAGCAAGACCGCCACGCGATCGCCAGGGCTGGACTGGTCTTGAGAGGATAGATGCGTGCGCGAAATCGCAACCATAAAAATGAGCCTTAAGGTGAGTTTTGCTGTCTTATATAGACAGGATCTAACGGTAGCTCACTCCTTTGAGGGTGCTTTCAAGACCTTGTAAGAATTTAAGACTCCTGATATGAATCGACACGGAGCTGTTGCTATATATTAAGTTTCGTCGCTAACTCCACAATCGCCTACGATCTCTTCCTTTTAGCCGATGATGGGTGTCCCGCAATAGGTGGGGAATATTTAACTGCTGCGGACATCGGGGCAAACAGTCGCCACAGTCAGTACAGCGATGGCCTTTTTGACCCGGAAACCAGTGGCCTGCCTGCTCAAACATGCCGTAGCGATACTGGCCAAAGCGAGTCATATCGTAGGCGACAGCGAGGTTTCGCAGCCGTAAGACTTCGGGGATATTAATAGCTTCTGGACAGGGCAAGCACTGATAGCACTGATGGCACTGCTCAGTATCTAACGTATTTTTCTGCACCTGTTCTAGATGCGCGAGGGTGGCCTGCTCGACCGGAGTCAGGGGCTGGTCCGTATCAGCCACTTGCAAGGGCAAATCAAGTTCTGTGGGGATGGCCGGGCCAATGCTCAGGGTAGTAATACGTCGATCGCTCAGGAGCCAACGATAGGTCAGCAGCAGCGGATCAAAGGGCTCACAAAGGCGCTTGAGCTGTTGGGAAGGCGTGTAGAGCTGCCCCCCTTTGTCTGCTGGCGAAATGATAAAGATCCCTAAGTCTCGTTGGTAGGCCAGGTCAATGGCCGCCGCGTTGCGTTGGTTAAAAAAGTAGTAGTGCAGATTGATAAAGCTAATCAGGGGATGTGCGATCGCACCCATCACCACCTCTAACGGTCCGTGGCTAGACGCGCCGATATGACGAACACGCCCATCATTGAGCACCCCAAGCAGCTGGGGTATCATCGCATCCAGCTGCTGCAGATGTTCCGGTATATTAACGCCATGGACTGCCAGACAGTCGATATAGTCAGTACCTAGCCTTGCTAGAGATTCGTCTACTAAACGATCAACATCGCTACCTGGCAGAAGCTTAGTGGTTAGAACTAGCTCAGAGCGATTTAGGGATTTGAGCGCCTGCCCCAAATAGCGCTCGCTTTGACCATAGCCCCGCGCTGTCTCGATATGATTAATGCCGCAGCTAATCGCCTGGGTTACAACCTGCTGCAAGGACTCTGCATTTTCCAAGCAGCGCATTGTCCCCAAAGAAAATACAGAAAGATTTAGGCCAGTTTTCCCAAAACGCCGATACTGCATGGGCCGTGCCGCACCCTATTGATTAGAGGAACGCCCCTGCTGCGCAAAATCAGAAGGACTTAAGTTCGAGACGAAATCCCGGAAAGCTTCTTTCTCAGCTTCATCCGCTTCTCGATCGACTGGAATCGACGCATCGGCCACAACTTCTTCCATGACCCAAATAGGAGCACCGGTTCGGAGCGCAATGGAAATTGCATCACTAGGGCGAGAATCAAGCTCTTTGGTGACCTCTCCATTTTTGAGGGTCATGGTTGCGTAGAAAGTATTGTCCTGTAACGAATGAATCACCACACGATCTAAAGACAGCTCCCAATCATCTAGCAAATTAGCAAATAGATCATGGGTCATCGGACGCACGGATTCTTCATTTTCCAAAGCGACGATGATCGCACGGGCCTGCTCATTGGAAATAAAAATAGGCAATGCTCGTCGTTCGGATGCGTCACGCAGCAAAATCACGGGACTTCGTGAAACCGCGTCCAGTGCAATGCCAGCAACTTTCATTTCGATCATGGATATTAATCCTCTTGGCTCCGCAGGAATCTGACCCAATAACTAGACTTTAGCACCTGAAAATTCCCCCTACTATAGGGAACTGTCTTCGAAAAAGGCCGATTGCAGGAACGCATCAGTAGCAAAGAATCGGTGTTAAACAGCTGGTACAAGTTAATATTCCATTTCTAAGCTAAAAGAGTCCGCCCGGCTTGTCGGCGATTACATAAAAATCTTTATTTAGATTCTAAAAATCTTTATCTACGGCTCCATACTTGTAACTTTTGTGGATGTATTTTCAGCAATTTAGCGCGGTAGTAGCCATATGTTTTGTTCACAGGGCATCCAGCAGCCTCTAAAATTAATAGTCCTAGCATCATCATAAGAATGTGTTTACCGGACTAATTCAGGCTTTAGGAAAGCTTCAACCCTTAGCCCATGACCAGCTGCAGATCACCTGTCTCGATCCTTGCGATGTCATCATGACAGACATCGCCCTGGGAGACAGTATCGCGGTAGACGGTGTCTGTTTGACAGTTGCAACTATTCTGCCAAAGGGGTTTGTGGCAGCGGCTTCTCCTGAAACATTGGCGCGTTCAACGCTGGGCCATCTTCCCCACGACCGTCCTGTCAACTTAGAGTCTTCCCTGCGGGTAGGCTCCAAAATTGGCGGTCATTTTGTAACAGGTCACGTAGATGGTCAAGGCTATCTCAGTGAGGTTGTCCAAACTGATAGCGCTTGGGAAATTAGCTTTACAGTACCCAAAAGCCAGATTGCTCGCTATATCGTCCCTAAGGGAAGCATTGGCGTCAACGGCATTAGTCTAACGGTAGCTGACTGTAGCCCCTCTGGAGACTGGTTTAAGGTGGCGGTCATTCCGGTGACCTACGTTGAAACTAACCTGCAGCACCTGCGTCCCAAGGATGCGGTCAATCTTGAAGGCGATATTTTGGGTAAATACGTAGAGCGGTTCACCGGTGGCGCAGCAGATATTTCGCTAGATTTCTTGGCTACCCATGGCTATGGTTAGGGGCAATACAGCGTATCCTTGGTGGCACGACCGGTCACTGGATTTGTACCTGTCGCCACTTCACAAAGCATGTCATTGGTCTTGACATCTAAATCCACATCGGTGAAGTCAGCGCCTTCTATATTGGCCTTGCGAAAATCGGTACTAAACGCGTAAGCGCCTTCAAGCACTGCATTTTTAAGGTTTGCGCGAATAAATCTAGCGCCGTCTAGCGTAGCTCCGATCATATTGGCGTTTTCTAGATTGGCTTTGGTTAGGTTTGTATCAAATAAACGCACGCCGCGCAGATCGGTATTGCTGAGATCTGTTTCAGCCATGTCAGTACTGGTGTAGTTGTTACCCCGCAAATCTTGTCCAGCAAAGCTTTGCTGTCGCAGACTCTGGCGGTCAAAATTTTCGGCTTGGGCTGGCGCTATCCAGATAAAGCCCATGACCAATGTCAACAAAAAGCTCAGCAGACAGCGCTGCCAAGAAACGGTGCTTGGATACCTCATGATTTTGCGATCGCAACACTACTACTAACAATGCATTCTAAAACCGTTTGAGAACCTATGACTATGGGCTCCGCCACTTGATAGACCACGAGCACCCATTCCCACAGAAAAAGCCTCCACCCAGAGGCGAAGGCTTTTCTAAGACGAACGTTAACTAAAAAGAGTTTAGTCTAGGTCGTCCATACCCAGTACTGGCTCATTCGAACGGTCAAGCCCCTTCTCAAAACCACCTGCAGCAGCACGAGCGCGGCCCGCATGCCATAGGTGACCAACCAAGAAGAAGAATCCTAGAACGAAGTGAGACGTAGATAGCCACTGACGGGGGTTCACAAAGTTAACAGAGTTAATCTCGGTGATAACGCCACCTACAGAGTTGATCGACGCGTTAGGAGCGTGAGTCATGTACTCAGCAGCACGACGTACCTGCCAAGGCTGAATGTCATTCTTCAGCTTGTCAAGGTCAAGACCGTTAGTACCACGTAGGGGAGACAGCCAAGGACCGTCAAAGTCCCAGAAACGCATGGTCTCACCACCAAAGATGATCTCCCCAGTCGGAGAGCGCATCAGGTACTTACCAAGACCGGTCGGACCCTGAGCTGATCCAATGTTGGCACCCATTCGCTGGTCACGCACCAAGAAGGTCATGGCCTGCGCCTGAGAGGATTCAGCATTTGTAGGACCGTAGAACTCACTGGGGTAAGCAGTGTTGTTGAACCACACAAAACAGGCAGCGATAAAGCCCATCATGGACAGCGCACCTAGGCTGTAGGAAAGGTAAGCTTCACCGGACCAGATAAAGGCACGACGAACCCAGCCAAACGGCTTAGTCAGAATGTGCCAGATACCACCGGAGATACAGATCAAACCGATCCAAATGTGGCCACCAATGACGTCTTCCATGCTGTTAACGCCGACAATCCAGCCGTCGCCACCAAAGGGAGCTCCAACCACGTAGCCCCAGATAACAGCCGGGTCAAGGGTGGGATTGGTAATGACACGAACGTCACCACCACCCGGTGCCCATGTATCGTAAACACCGCCAAACAGAGTGGCTTTGAATACGAGCAGCAGCGCACCAATACCCAAAAGGATCAGGTGATAGCCAATGATATTGGTCATCTGATCCTTATCCTTCCAATCCTGCTGGAAGAAGCTGGAATACTCCTCCAAAGTTTCAGGACCACGAACGGCGTGATAAACACCACCTAGACCTAGAACTGCAGAAGAAATCAGGTGAAGTACACCAACGACAAAGTAGGGAAATGTATCAACAATTTCACCACCGGGACCTACACCCCAGCCCAGCGTAGCTAGGTGAGGCAGTAGGATAAAGCCCTGCTCATACAGCGGCTTTTCAGGTACAAAGTGAGAGACCTCAAACAAGGTCATCGCACCAGTCCAAAGAACAATAAGACCAGCGTGGGCGACATGGGCACCCAGCAGCTTACCGGAAAGATCGATCAGACGAGCGTTACCAGACCACCAGGCAAAACCGGTGGATTGCTGGTCACGACCCGAAATGTAATTACTAGAGAGCGTTACCACGTGGCAGT
>ERZ1740072.640-NODE-640-length-13875-cov-8.108973_pt1 | contig 13875 bp, 6 predicted proteins | sample MGYA00581733_ERZ1740072 | MGnify/ENA primary metagenome ERZ1740072 (study PRJEB43018, sample SAMN04849741) | marine metagenome | isolation source: floating plastic debris | place: Pacific Ocean | collected 2008-08-30 | study: EMG produced TPA metagenomics assembly...
TTCGATAAGGCAATCAGGGAGTTCCAGCCAATTTTCTATGCGATGACTGGAGTCTTTGACTTCATAGAGTCTTCCAATTGAGTAGAGTATGTTTGGTCACCATACAGCGACTCCTGACCTCGATGCACTGCCTGAATATGCTTTGACAAAGCATCATCAGACAGGAACGACTTATCACAGAAAAGACAGCCCAGTGCACGGCTAGTCGTATCACTGTTACCGTTTTCTAGTTTACTCTCAAACAAATGAGAGTGCAGCTTCACATTGTCAGAGTGAGTGTCTCTACTCTCTTTGGAGCTGAAGGTAGCACCACATCCCTCCACTTTACATTGGTATTGATGATCATTGTCCTCTCTGCGTTCTGATGCTGTGGATTCACTTTCGGAGTTGTCCACTATAAGCTCTTGATTGGCTTTGTGCGCTGCGGCAGCTGCAGCAGTTTGTTGTATGAACTTTGACCAGAAAGCGCTACCCTGACCTTCCGTGTTAGGAGGCAGGAAAGAGGAGAACAGCGACTGCATGGCTGACACTTGCTTGTCTGTAGTTGGTAGACTAAATTTTGGCACAAAGTTGAGTTTATTGTCAGCGGAGTCACCATCTCCTCCGTTGTTGGAGTTGTGCTCTTTTCTGATCACTTCACCGAGTTCTGCAGGGGATCGAGTTCTGACCTCTCCGGGCTCCCTGGCCTCACTGACAAACATATCATTACCAAGTACTGGAGGATCCTGACTGTCGTCGACATTAAGAGGCTCTTCGGCTGGCTCAGAGAGAGCGCTCCCTGCCTCGTGTGACCTCACTTCCTCTCCTACATCTGAAGAGGAAGCAACTCTGGTAGGCATTAAGCGTTTTCTTTTGTTATTTCTATATAGTGGACTATCTTGTCTTATCTGAAAAAAAAGAAAAGTTCATGAGACATTAAAATACCCTAAAAGTGTTTTCGAACTTCCACAGAACATTATTCAGTGAAAGCGATAATCTGATAAATGATGGAGACGTGCACCTGCCTAAGTTGACATCAGTAATTTCCTTCCTACCATTGCATCAACTTGTAAACAGATGACATTATGTTAATTTTGGTGATGCATATGACAAGTCTGGCTCAAGGAATGAAAGATATAAACATTTATGTCAAGCCAGACCCTGGCTAATCCATAAGCGGAGAGAGTAATTAGCTTAAATTAGCCATAAATCCACCAATATCACCACGCTTAATTCTCGTAGCCAGTATGTGACACATACCAGATTAGCCCACCAAACAACTCCTTTCCTTCTCACAGTCTGGCAAACGAATTGAATTTTAATTTCGATATTTTTTAATGAATTGTAGACGTTTACTCTCTCAGCCAGAGGAATCACCACACCAATGTCATCAATCATGCTCAGGAAAACCCATTCTGCTTCACACAGCACTAATCATACCTAATAACAAGGACACTACACTTGCAACATGCTAAAAAGTGCCTTCATTAGGTTAATCCACACACAAATGAAAAGAGAAGATCCACAAAACCCTCTCAAAATGCTTCCATCTTCGGTCATCAATCAATATTATTGAACGATTTAAGTCTAGGGTGGAATAAAAATCACATCTAAGTGCAAAAGCGTAAGTGGAGCATATTTGAGGGAGTCTTGTTATTGCATAAAGAACCCTAATCCAGTCTGGGAGACAGAGGATGATAGGGTTGGTTTTGTTTGTTAGTAAATGAGGGTTCACATCTAATCACAGCACTCAGCATGACAGATAGTTGAATCCTCATCCGTACCTTTACCTGAGTAGGCAACTCCTCATCATCCTCATCATCAGCGACGACGCCGCCGATGTCTACGCCGATATCACCGGCTGAGTAATCGTCTCCTTCCATCTCATCATCAGACTGTGCACCTCCTCTACTCTTCTCATTCATCTGCCTGTAGTCATTGTCAGACTGCTGCTGCGCTTGTGATGTCATATCCTGTGATGATGTCATCATGTCGTTCTCATCTATAGAGCTACCACAGTCATCGCCTCCGTTTTTAGGGACGCTGTTCATGCCTGCCATCATGGCCATCATGTGGTCCTGAGCTACAAATACAATACAATCATCCAACAGGTTGACAAAGAAGTTCTGTGTACTCTTATCGCAATAATGCGGGTCCCAATCCTAATTGGCGACAAACATGCATTATGCATGAAGGGCCCAATTAGTCATTATGCTGATTTAATCTCAAATTTTGTTGGAATTATTTATATGCATTAGTCAGTGTGACAAATGCATCCTACTATTTATAATGCATCAAAAAATATGAATCCGTTTTCAGAATGATGTGCGCTACACATGAAAGGGAATAACACCCTATACACATACCATTGTCATAGCGTTCTCTTGGTCTCCTTGTTTGAGGTGTGTGAAGTTTGGGGTTCGGGTTGGCACTGTGTCTGTTCCTACTCCTTCTGGAACTGAACATCATGTTACATCCGGGTATTGTACACTTGTGCATCTCCTAAAACCACACAATCAACGCAACATATGTAATCTGTAATTAATTTCTCAAGAGCTTTGAACTGGCGGAATCAGGAATTTACGGAAAAGAGAGAAATATTGTGGGTAATGCGCAATCCAGGGTATGACTACTCCCAGTAATAACTCACACTTTGGAGTTTGAAGTTTCAGAAAGAAATAACTTCCTGTTAATATTTTAAATATTGGGTTTCTGAGACAATAACCAGGGAACCACACTTACACACAAATCCCCGCAATACAATCAACTGATAGGGATTTGATTGCATTTGCTTCTATGACAGAGGAAAAGATAAAAATACGAAGACCACAGTTTCAAACAACCAGATATAACCCGCTTACAAAAATTGACAATTGTAAGCGGTACTTGCAGTTCAACCTTAGCAGCATTCTGATGACAGTACTCAAAATTTAAGCAGAGGGTAATTTAAAATAATTTTTTTTCAAGGAATGGTATCAGGTAGCGTAGACCACACACCTTAAGATGTACGGCGCTGTAGTGGATCTTTAGAGCACCCTTATCACAGAACGTTTTATTACACGCTGTACACAGCACCCTTTTCTTGCCACTGCTTGTAACAAACACTGTCTGACCGAAGGCTGGGTTGTTGAATGGCCAGCCCTGCTTGGAGCCTGGTGGGGAACTCGGTGTTCTTTTCAGAGGAGACGAAGGTGACGACACTTTTCTCATAGCCAAGGACGATGACAGGTCTAAAGAAGACGTAAGCATATCATTATTGATTAGGTCATAAATTGTAGCTGGCAATATTTTGATTATTTGTGAATAATAATTTTATAAAAAAAGTTTATTAATTATTATTGCAGAGTGACTTGGTCGCAGAGTTATAAATTGTCTTGTTGTGGGTAGCCAGAAACATTGATGACTTTGTTGCTCCACCCTCAATTTAATTTCTCAAACAGACACCTGCAGAGAATAGATACAGAGGGATAGTGGCCCATCCACATCCGAGACAAAACTACATCACCGCAACTGTCTCATCTGTCTTTGCATCTAGTGTGATCAGGAATACCTACTTCCAACTAAATCATCATCCATCTTTGTAGCTCAAACACATTTTAATTATTGAAAACACATGCACTGTACCGAGATAAATCATGTTTTTGGTCAGATTTTCCACACTTGATTAGCTATTAAAAAAATCACCGCTTGTGACTGAATATTTTTTCACTGAAGTTTGGTTTGCCTCTCGAAGAGCGGTTAGGCATGAGCACTCTACTTCTCATTCATTATTCTGGTAGCAGTGTTTGCGTAACAAATTGATGAATGTTTAGCTAAGGGGAGCTCACCACTGATTGCGTGATCTGAGAGTCTATCTGGTCGCACTGGCTGCGGTATTGTGTTGTTGTTGTTGAGTGGAGTTGATTGGTTGAGACCACCTGCTGATGAGGCGGGACTGCAGGATTTAGAATGAGATTCTGGACTCCTTTTGGAGAGATCATAAGGCTCTGACGCTCTCCTGAACAAAGCACAGAAAAAAGTCATAATTAAAAATAGATGCAAATTCAAAAATAAAATTTGGTTTTTTTGCAGCATCAAGAAAATACTTGATATGATACCGAATTACATACAAAAGAATTATCCTCTTATCTCAATGTTTTGGGATCAATGAAAAACAATCAGTATTTAGAAACTGTACTATAAGTTTTCTATGTCATAGACACAGTAGGCGCACAATGCTAGAAGTTTCATACAAAATTTATGAAGGCTGAAATTACATGCCCATACAAGAAATTTAGTGGGATTACATATAGTTGTCGCCCCTTACCTGTGCTGATCAGAGGGAGTTAGAGGTTCAGGTTTGGACGCCTCCACACCAGCGTGTGGCGGGAAACCTACAGGAGGCATAGGCATCATACCGGCAGCACCAGGGAAACCTCTGCCAAACTGAGCGGCAGCAGCTGCCAGATTGAGGTGAGGCGGAAAGGCGGCACCCATCGCAGAGAGAATTGACTGTGGACTGCTGTCAAAAGCTCTTCTCAAAGCCAGATTGTAGCTTTGGATGAGAGACATGTTGTTTCTCTCAATGAATTTACGAATATCAGAGTCTGATTTGGCTTGATTGAGATGGGAGGATTGCTGTGGATCCTAAAAAAGAATAAAATATGAATATCTGAAGAACAAGAATGAAATCGGAATCACTAAGACAAGCTAGCACAAGTATACTAAACATTCATACAAAATTCTCTCATGACAACTTAAAATTTTCTGCCATATACATTGCACATCACAGCATCAGGTAGCAAATCAGATCCACATATCGTCAGCATGTTTGTGGATTCCTTTCGCTGACGCTGATGGATGTTTTCAGGGGAACGCAATCATTGATGATAGGATACTTCATCGCAATGTTATTTTTACGGGCAATATGAGAATAATAATACTGCTATTACCGATCATGAATCACAGGAAAACAGGACGATCATAGAAGATATTTGTGAATGTCATGAATTCCATATTGTTGTTATGAGATTTAGTGTTTTGACTGAACATGTTGAGGATGATACAATGGCCCCAACTTGTGAACTTTCCAGCAGAAATGGTTCTATCGTCCAATTTATGATGGAAGGAAGTCGGAGGCGCTGAAATTAACTGACAGAATACTGGAAGTAAACATATTTTCGGTAGTTTTGACTTTTTGATGACCAGCTGTTTTCATGCATGTAAGACAGTAAACAGTCTAGTTCCCAAGAGCTCAACCAGTCAACCCACCAGTCCTATAACTCAGTCTATGGTATTGCGACATTATGGGTGGCGCGAAGACTGTTTTAGCTCTCACCTGTGTTTGCTTTGATTCTTGTAGCATGAGTTCTTGAGTGATATTTCTAGTTTCTGCGAATCGGGTGAACTGCTGGAGGACGATACCCTCCTCTTCTCTGGCTATGATGCAATACTTCTCCAAAACTCTCCCATTAGGATCCTAAAAATTATTACCAAAAGGTTGATTTAATTAAACGCCTAATGCTGTATACTATAATATTTTTGTATCGATTAATTTGATGGCCATTTCTACACCAACAGGTAGCCCATCATGACTAATGGTGGCAATTAAGACCGAGCTTGTGGTTGTTTTATCAGCCCACCCCAATGACAATCAGCTTTACACGCATTTTTATGGTTAGAAAATTTAGAAAATGAGTATGGCGAAATAAAAATTGTCATTTCTATTGGGTCAATGCAAGGTTATGGTAATTGTCATTAGCGTTATCTCCCCTTGTTTTAAAAATTCGTAACACTGTTAACAGGTGCACAAGTTAAAGTTGTTATGAGTTTAGAAACAACACAAACAAAATTGTCAGGACAACGAGTTATGAACAGCTTCCCATCACCTGATGGGTGAATGCTCCGGGTGGTAGTTGTTGACCACCCCATGCTACCTGTGTACTGCTGTAAAAATGACAGAAATTGACAGTTTTTTTTTTATAATGTAGCCACAAGCGAATATTGTGGTTCAAAGAGAGCTATAAAATTATGTTTCTATCACCTGTCACCTATATGTAACTAGCGTCAACGGGTTTTTATGTCATCACATATTGTGTCGCAACTGTGCTCAATAATCACTTACGGGTCACTTACACAATTTTTGGTTTTCATAATCTTCTTTAGACAAAAAAACTAGGATTGACACAATGTCAAAAATCCTAATTTTCTGTGACAATTTTTTATGGACTTCCAAAGCATACCAGGTACAAACATGCATTATGACTTCGTATTGGTCCACGTATCCGGTAGCATTCGCAAAAACTCCATCACAAGAATAAAGGAGCTACAAAATCTTTACACACCCAACACCCACAGTGAGTCTCTTCTAGCCTAACTCTTTTCCTGATTAAGCTGATATTCCAGCATTATTTTCGAGATTATCATCAGATTTGTTTTATTCTGAGCACTTGGATTTTACGTGTAATCAGCTTTAATATTCACCATCACAAAGACTAAGAGAGTAAAACATCTGCTTAAAATATTTGACATATATCTTACTTGGAGAATGTAGCCACGAGCGTAGTCCTCATATGACCAGCCAAAGCCGTGTAAAATCTGTAAAACCTCCTCGTGTTGCAGGGCAGAGAATAGCCGGTCTAGTGCTACCTTCAGTCTGATAGGTATAGCCTGGCACCCGTACAGCACCAGGCTGGCGATGTCAAATACCACACTTGGGCTTATAGGCTCCACCTGACCCAGGGCGGCGAAAGGATTTGAAGAAATTAGCTTGTCGATGGCTGTAAAAGATGAGAACTTTATGTTAGTTTATTGAATTTTGGAAATGAAGCATATCAAGACTAAAGCGAATCAAAAGTAAAAGGTATAAATTCATACACCAAAGTTTTTGAGAATTTTTTGGCCTCATATTAGTACAATACATAAAAATCGCAATTTCTTTCACTCATACAAATCTACCGCATTGATTCGAAAAAAAAAACAGAATAGCTTTTTGTTGAAAATTCATCGCAACGCAACTGGTGATAAGATTTTGTGATGATTTTTAAAAGTGCCGTATGGCGAGTCACAGCAGGTTGCTGTCTTTATCAGGTCTCGTGATGATCACATCTTTACACATTTGGTTGGGCATGCTGAGTGCCCTCTGTTTCATTATCAGTTGATGTTACGGAGCAAGAAGCCTGTTGGCTTTTTGTCAGACACATTCAAGGCAGGGCTGACGCGTGCATGTACCGCTCCTTGTGGCATATGTTGATTTCATTACTAATTAGCGGTGTATATGCCATCATAGGGCTGCTGTAATTTACTCATATATGATGGCAATAGAATGAGGGTGTTATGGCAGCAATGGCAGTTTGTGATTGTATGAGCATTGGATCAACGATGAATGTCATTGCCTATAATATATCTAGAAGCCAGATCCAACATGCAATGTGTTTATATGGAGCATCAACTGTATTATGTTATAAAACGTTGTACATTATACCGAAGGTATGGCGTTTGCTAATTAGCCATATAGGTAACTGTGATGATGCCCAAACACCGACTGAATAGTGATACACACACTGACACTCACTCTCACTGATTTGTCAGTGCTAGTCGACAATGTGTTTTATTGAAATAAAACCCATTCAAACATTTTTCATCATCTTCATCCGTATTTATGAAATAAAGTTTTAAATGTCGAGCTTGTTTTTGTGTTACAACAACAAATTTGATTTTATATAATTTAACTTATGAACACCACGGCGCTGCCACTGCAAAGGTGACACTGTGAGGTATGGCGATGACCTCGCAATGATGCTGTCAGCAGTTACCAATTAGGATCGTTTTAATAGTGTGTCAACTTCATATTATGAACCAAGCTCTGTAGCGCCACTCTGGGACAGCATAATTGCATAAAATTTTTATCTTAATCACTTTGCTTGACACAGTGAACACGAGATATAATAAAATGTCAATATCGATATATATAAAGACAATATGTGACAAGCTGTCGCAGGCGTGATTAGACTGCCAAGTATTGTCAAGTGCCCTCACTAAATGTCCTTTGATTATACAATGACTATACTTTGTATAGCGATGTGACAGTAATGTGATCATAGATGACCATATTTGAACCACACTTATGTAAAAAGGTTTTGCGGTTTTACCATTTAGTGTTACAATATGTTCGTAATAACACTTGAAAACGTCCGGTCATAATGAGTGAAGTCTATGCCGTTTGGTGGCGGAGAGACTTAACCACGCTAGCTGTATATTGATCAAAATAACAACTAAGAGTTGTCTCTTCACAACATGCCAAACTTGATCTGTTGCCAAGCATTTTATCATCGTTTTCTTTTTATTATCGAATAAAAAATAATTTAGTATTCAATGACAATAAATAATATTTATATTTTAGATTACATGTACGCTTCGAAGGTGACATCGCGGTTTATAAACTAACCATCCGGATTTTGAATCGCCATGCTGCTGCTGATAGATAAATGGCGGTAATGATGATCATAGCTAGATGAGGCAGCCTGGCGGGCAAAGGCTTCGGCAGCACCTAAGTGAAATGGCTGCCACAGCCAGCGTAACTCTACTGTTTTTGTCAGTTTGACAGAAACATAATGTGGATATATGCAGCACAGCGAGCTAATGACCTTTTCACTGCAGCTTGAGTGCCTAATTATATAAAGACGATTCATTAACAGCAGTCGTTTCCTTAAAACAAAGCACAGGTACCTTAAATGCTCAGCCTCGTCAGTGTATTGTAATCACAAACTAGATGGTCTTGTGATGCTTGATTACTGTGCTTGCTGGGAATACAACCTTTTAGACTATTACCTAGTGTAAATTATGACCACTATTAAACGTGCATGGTATTTTGAGTGCTGCCATGCCCCCTTTTACTAACTGAGCGGTCAGTCAACATTAGCAGCAGTGAACAAGAAATTGTGCAATAACTGTGTTAATAAACTAGGACCGTAACGTGAGTTGTCTCCTCAATGGCACTACTTTCACTATGATGACAGTCACAAAAAGAACAATGAGATGATGAAAACCCATCCAGTTGAGGTATTTGGATTTTGAAATGAGATACGCTACAGCCTAATAGAGTCTAGATTATCATCATGATTCCATGAGTTGACAAACATTAAACCCTCTTACTAGAATATCATCTTGGGGTTGTCAATGAGGGCCACCTGAAAACCCCACATACCACATCTTAATCACATCTTGCTGGACGATCTTTAGTATCGGTTTCAAGTCTTATATTTCACCGTGTGACAAGTTTAGCCTATAGCGAAAATGACAAAAAATACGTAGCATTTTCAACGACAATCAGTGACAGGTAAAAGTTTATTCAATGTGTTTTTTTTGCAAATCAGAAACCAGCCTAGTTCATCTTACAGCTAAGCATGACATGATAATATGTTTATCGACGCAGCATCATGTAATTTAGATTAATAACCTACATTTTTTGGTTTTCAAAAATGAAAATTGTCAATTGGGTTGCAAGCCAGATTGATAATTTTGAGAAGAGAGGACCGCCTGTACAAAATGCGTGATTGCCCTCCTGGGAGAAACCATGAAATTCCTCGAAGGCCTCTCCGTGTGTCATACGGAGCTCTACGTCATACCTGATGGCAATAACTTTGTCCAGGTCTGCCGTTGTATCACGGAAGCGTACTTTGTGTCACTAATTGTTATCACACTTAAGGGGAACGACGAACTTCAAGGACAAAAGACGTGTGTAGACCCGTGTGTGTAATTGGTGTCTTGGTACCAAAGTTTGTGACACCTTCAGCGTGTTTGTCAATAATTTCTCGACATGCATAGAAGTGCCCCAGGCCAACATGATGTCTCTTCTTCTTCTTCTCAATAATTCAGAGCAAATTGTTAAATTCAATTTCATCATGAGCTTGATGCGACCACACCGCACACTTGAAAATAAAAAAGTGTCGTGCAATTATCGGTTATCGCCATTAGAGTGACGGAAGAGGTGAAAAGTTGAGAACAGATGATCACCTTCTAGTCACAGCATTAACAGGCCGGAGAATATGTTCTGTGTTAATTTAAATTACTCTTTAGGCAGTTTTGGATGACAAATTGACAATCACTGATCGATTTTTATAATTTGAAAGTCATGACTGATGGCAAAATGCTCCATAAATGGTTTGACAGTTTTTATGTATCGAGCAGGACATTTGCTTTCCATTACAGATCAAAGGCATGTTCGCATCTGACCCATGGGAACACGGTGACAGCCATCAGTACACATGTATTTACCATAGCGTGACTCTGGTCATGGCTGGGATGGAGTGACTATAATTCTGGATCTTCAATCTGGGTTTTCCGATTCATGTTTATCATGTTATGTTAATATTGCCTTCCATGTCCTCTGTGCGGTTAATTTCTTGTGAATTTTCCCCACACTGGTCACGAACTTTGGGATTTGGATAATCATCATGAAAAGGGTGGCTGATATAAGTAACATTGATAGGTGATTAGCGAAGCTTAAAACTAATTTTCAAGGATTGTTTTTCACAAATTTGATCGTGTCTGGGTTATGGGTTATTACAAGTGGATTTGTCATTGTCACACTAGAGATTTGGAAGAATAAAGGGGGATTATGTAAGAATGATCAATCAAAACTTTCTTTATCTCTTCCAAGTCCCTACTTCTGTTTCCACCACAAAGTTTTATCGTCCAGGATGCACATGTGAGATTAATCTCATTTTCCACTCAACTAGGGGCGTATTGTCAACCCCAGATTTCTAGATTACCAGAGGTTAACTGCAAATTCTGAAATGCTTTAACTTGGTAATACTTATACTGTAATCTTATTTCCATTGTAGATTCTTTAGCATATAAAGCGTGTCATGAAGCCTTAGAAGATGGGGCCCTTCCAAGTTTTTTGAAATTTTCAGTACACCCTTTAACTCCCTACGCTACGGTGTTGAGAAAGCAAACCAGCATTACTTGACATGAACCATCTGTACCTCTGGAATATGACAGGCTGCATTTGTGTCACTCTAACTTGAGATAACATCATGTCATCACAACACTCGTACTCGCTGCTTTCATCAATTTCCCATGCCATGTGATTTCATCTGGATTTTCATCGCCTTATAATGCTGGACTGGAATGGCTAAAATCATGGTTGTTTGATTGTCTTTAACTCGAGTCCACCACCATAAAGCTGGGTAGACAGATGTTCTCTTGTACTTTACATAATCGGACATGTGACAGGACAGAGTTTGATATTTCACCTGCAGTTGTGTTGTAAGACTAAAATTAGGCTCCCACCTCGCTGGCATGTGTCAATCCTATCAGCAGTGAAGAAAACATGATGTCGGTAGTCAACATACATGTCACATCATTATTGTCAGCCAGTCAAACACCCTGACGATAAGGCCTGGCTGTCATATGATTACGCAACAGGCAACAGGGTTACGCAGTATTTCCAACAACGCTGTCGCTCCTCACACTTAGGTGTCGCAAGTGGTTGAGACGTCTATAGAACGCCCTTTATGAGTACTGGTGAGATTTGTAGGAATTTTGGTCTATAGCTTTCCTTGACAGGTTATTTTGTGTAGAAAGATGATACTCTTTGTGTCTCTGCTGTTTCAGCCATAAATGTACTAAAGTGTGGTAATTAGTTTTGTGGTCAACTTAAAGTCGCACAAGACAAAGATGTCCAGAAAAAGATTTATTTAGATAAACTCCACTATTGTGATGCAAGATTTTCTGCTGCGGATTCTGTTTTAACAATGCTTAATTACCTTAATTTAATTTATGGAAGATCCTACAGAACACTTGTGTGCTGAAATTATTACACACTGGTATTCCGCTCCTAATCTACCTGTGAAATAAATTGACTTTTTGTAAATCGTTTCTTTTGATTGTTTATTTTGACAAAGACCCACTATGAAAGACAATGGGCACTAATGTCAAGCAATTGAAAAAAAGAGAGGTAGATTAACAGTGACTTACCGTGTGCGACCCATCCGTGTTTACAGCTCTGGCAGGTTCTTATCTGTGCCTTTGTTGAAGAGAAACACTCGCATGTACATTTAGGAAAAGTACATCTGATGGCCTGTAAAAAATAACAAATTTATTTTGTGTGAAATTATAATTGTGGCCGATTGTGAATATAGCAGCAGCATTACCTATACATTAGTGGTAAATATTTAACCAATCCAACACTTTCAGAGCTGAAGCAACAGGTAGTATGCAGTTATTTGCTTTCTACTTCAGAAAATGCTCAAAAAAAACATGACAGGATTGGAAAAAGACAAATTTCTAAAAAAAATAAATTACCACAAATCGCTGCTGTGGAGGAGCTTTCCACAGATTCCTCATAGAGGAGCTGGCCGCTGCCGCGCTCATATTAATCCTGTGGTGGTGTTTGCTAGACATGTAGATAAACTTGATGTCCGATGTTACAAGCGCAGCCGCGAAGGGAGATAGAAATCACAAATAATAGCTGTTATACAAACTCGTCATGGTATTCGGATGGCGCGCTGCTGACTTTTGACTATTATTATTACGCGGCAGCTATGTAATGCGGTGGCAGCATTCTTTATCATGTGCGATTCTTTTCCTATCTCTTCATAATTAGATTAATTATGATCTCAGGCTGTGTAAGATCATAGCTACTTAGCTAGATTGTACAGTCAGAGGTCATATATATCTATATAGACACATAATTTATACCAAAACATTGGACAATACATTGGATAAGATTGGTAGCAGGCATAACTTTTGGCTTTCGTGAATGTCAGGTACTTTGATGAGCTTAAGTACTAATTGATGTTCGGTAGAAGCTGCTTCTCATTAACGAGACCCGTAAGTACAGTTACGGCAGCAACGCTAAAAGCTGCTGGTGAAATACTGCTACCCCCTACATACGTCAACCGAAAACCATCGCCATCTTGCCATTGCGTCTCGCAAATAGACTCAATGATATTTATAAATAAATAAGAAGACCTCAAAACAGAAAACATACCGTATCCATGTGCTAATTTTGGCTACAATATGGACTATCGCGTATTTTTTTTCCCTAAAATGAAATAGCAGTGTGGGTAATTTTATGCTGTGTTTTCTGTGCAGGAAAAATGGTTGGGTAGGTTTTTTAAAATAGAGATGTGACTGCAGTGCTGTCTCGCTTTTACTTGTCCCCCATGAGGATGTCTAATAAAATCTGTGAGTTGATAAAATCAGTATCTGGTCTCTAATGAAATGATCCAACTAACCATATCATCGCATCTATCTATCACCACATCTTAGGATATGATTCAGTGGCATCAAGACATTCGAGACAGCAAAAAATTATCACATCGCGAGTCGTGTTAATATTTTCACTAACTGCATTAATAAAAAAATTGTCAATTTTCTTATGAGCAAAATTAGAGCAAATAAAAAGCCCATTCTGCTGTGGGAGTAGCTAAACTCTCAGAGGTGATTTTGACACTACAATTAGTTTATGACAAAATTGAGAAAACACCACTCTTAATTATGTTAGTGTTGTCTCATTTCTGTAATGTAATATTTTGGTGTTGTACAAGCTTAATCCAGTTGGTTACGACGCTGACTCGGTTGTTTGAGTGAAAAATATCTGTGTGTTGAGCTATGTAAAGAAACAGAACCCCCAGGCTCAATAAAAGATTAGGATAAATATAATTTGTCTAGGACTAATTCGCAGTCAAAATAGAAAAGCCAAGACAAATAATGTATTGTCGCATCCATATAATCCATAATAAAAAAAGCTGCCTCGGGGTATTAGCATAACATTATTATGTTGTGGATTGATTTCGTGTTCACAATTTTGTGACACCAAATGGCATCTCCGAGTACTGGTCTTGACCATTGCCTAGGTTTGTTACTCAAAATGTCATATTTTTCAAACGCTTATAAAATAAAGCCATT
>ERZ1740072.641-NODE-641-length-13874-cov-6.348216_pt1 | contig 13874 bp, 12 predicted proteins | sample MGYA00581733_ERZ1740072 | MGnify/ENA primary metagenome ERZ1740072 (study PRJEB43018, sample SAMN04849741) | marine metagenome | isolation source: floating plastic debris | place: Pacific Ocean | collected 2008-08-30 | study: EMG produced TPA metagenomics assembly...
AACTGTATAGGTGTCTTTCATCCAGTTTTCGGGATTCGAAGCTTTGGATCGGACCAGCCATTTCCAACGGCGAAAGCATTAGCTGCTATGAGCATAAGACCGTGTAAGTGCGTCTTTGCGGAGTTTTGCCATCCGATTAGAAGGAAAAGCGCGTAAGCTCGCTTACCGTACAGGCAAGAACCTTGTGCTGGGCTATGTGAAAAAGGGTACTTTGGCTGAGGCGGAGACCGTTACAGTGCGGGTACTCGGCAAAGATTGCACCGCAATTCGTCAACCCACATGTCTATGACCGTGACAACGCCCGCATGAAATGCTGAGGACATCAGAGTGCTTTTTGATTGCGGTTAGCTAGAGTCAGGACCCATTGATTTCTCTCTGACGGCGTGGTTCACGGTTCGAAAAACGAGCGGTGACCTTGTCCGATCTTTTCTGGCTACGCGCATACATCCCTGGTCGGAAGCAACGGAAGAAACCGATCAAGTACGACAAGCGCCGCTACAAACGGCGCAACAGGATCGAGATCATGTTCGGCAGGCTCAACGACTGGGCGCGCGTGGCAACCGTGATCTATTGGGTATGAGTCCTGACCCTGGTCTTCGCGGCAAATATCGAAGTTAGCTCGCTCGGGTGGCTGGCGATTACGCAAACGTTTGAGACCTTTCCTGGTCCTTAGTGATTTGGGCGGTGGACCCCGGCCAAGCAGAGGTTGACACAAGGCTCACTGCGGTATTCTTTGTCAGTTCATGAATAGCTTCGCGAGCGACGTCGGGAGGAAGCCGTTTTGTGGATGCAAGACACACGGTGCGTTGAATGGGGGGATCGACGATTTCAGCGGCCCTGATCGAACCGCTAGGGAGCTCATGCGCAATCGCTGCCTTGGAGACGATTGAGTAACAAGGTCCTTTCGCTGCAAGTCTGACCAAAACGGAAGGAGCATCGGCTTCAAATTCGAAATCGAGGCTGATGCCAGCGTCACTTGACCAGCGTTCGAGCACGAGCCGCAAGCCGTGTGGTGGCCGGGTTCCAACAAATGAAACGCTCGCCAGGCTGACTGCATTAACCGTTTCCGCCTGAACCAACGGAGCGTCACGCGCACCTATGAGGTGTAAGCGCTCAATCAACAAGGTTTCGGACGTGAAGTCTTCGGTCTCGTCCACATTAAACAGGACTGCGATGTCCGCCCTTCCTTCGCGCAATTGCGATGCCAAATCACCGCTCATGAGTTCAAAGATCTCAAGCTGGATACCGGGATACCGCTCCGCCGCCGCAAGCATGAGTGGGGGCGCGAGTACCGGGCAAACCGAACCAGGCAGGCCAAGCCTGATCTCTCCATACACCTCGTCCGATCCGCGACGGTATCGGCGCTCGGCACTGTCAACCAACGCAAGTATCTCGCGTGCACGTGCACTGAAGTCGCGCCCGTCCGGTGTCGCTGAAACACCGCGTGAACTGCGATCGAGAAGTCTTACTCCGAGTAGATCCTCCAGTTTCTGGACGTGTTGACTGAGTGCGGGCTGCGCAATGTGCAGTGATTTCGCCGCTTTTGAGAAGCTCCCCAGATCGAGAACGCGCAAAAAGCTGCGAAGATGTTTGTTTTCGAGCATCAGGCTATAATGTATCGTAATACTAAGAATATCAACATTGTATTTCTGTATGCCTTTTCTCTTTGTTAACGTCGGTCAATGGCGCGCGAACTGCGTGTGAAGTGGGAGGAAACAGGATGAAACTTTTGAAGACACTGACTTGTACTGTCGCAGCGCTTGCGTTTGCGGCACCGGCTTGGGCTGAGTTTCCTGAGAAGCCGATAAATCTGGTTGTCGGATTTCGCGCAGGGGGCGGTAGCGATACTGCTGCACGTATTCTAGCGACCGAAATGGAAAGTGCTTTGGGCCAGAAGATCATCGTGGAGAACCGCGGTGGTGCGGGCGGCGCTGTTGCGACCGAATACGTGCGCGCACAGGATCCTGACGGCTACACCATTGGGTTCGCCGTTGCGACGACGTTTTCGTTTACGCCTCTGACTGGAAGTGTGGGCTACACTCCCGATGACGTAAGCTTTATCGCGACGACCCATGGTTATCGCACTGTACTTGCTGCACCGCCCAATGCGCCGTTCGACGACTGGGCCGGCATGCTTGAAACTGCCAAGGAACGTGGCTGGATTAACTATGCATCGATTATCCCGCTCGACCGCGCGATCATGCAATACGTTGGAAAAAAGGAAGAGATCGCAGTGAACATCGTGCCGACACGTGGCGGAGCAGGTGCACGTCAGGCTGTGCTTGGTGGCCATGTTGACCTGGGCTTTTCCGGCTCAAACGCTTTGCCGATGATGGAAGACGGCGCTTTGAAAGTGGTCGCTGCACTCAACCCGGAAGGCATCAAAGAACACGCCAACATTCCGACTTTGGACGCGCTCGGTTACGGCGTAAGTGCTGTAGAGGCTGCCGTATTCTTCGGGCCAGCAGATATGGACGCCGATGCTCAGGCTGCACTTGAGAACGCTTTGGCGGCGGCGGTGCGGTCGGAGGAATTTAAAGACTTCGTGAACAACAAGTTCCGTGGGTTTGAAACCTTCAAGACGGGTGCTGAGACCGCCGAAGGGATCGCCACTGACGCTGTGGCATACCAGGAACTGCTCAAGGTCATCTCGGAGTAGCACGCCATGTCGCTTTCTCCCGAAGGGTCCGGCGATGCGAAGTCGTCGGGCCCCGCCACCGATCTTATCCTGGGCATAATCATCGTCCTTTTCAGCCTGTTGCTACTGTTCTGGATTATCCCGAACCAGGTGAATGACGCTGGCGCCTTCGGGCTGCCGCCCAGTCTCGCACCGCGCGCATTGGCCTGGCTTATGACCGGACTTGGCGTCGTTCTGATCGCGCAAAATCTACGCGGCGCACACCACGATCCTTTGGCGGGAAAGTTGACTTGGTCTGATGCAGGACACTTGGCACTCTGTATCGCCGCCGTTGCCGTAATGCTTACCGTGATGGGATTTGTCGGAGACGCTTTCGGGACACCCTACGCAGGCTTTTGGGTGGCGGCACCACTGGGTTTGATCGCCTTTACGTTGATCCACACAAAAGCGCCACTCTGGGCCTATGCGTTCAACGCTGTGGCCGCGCCCGCAGTGATTTATGCCGGGTTTTGGTGGGGCTTGGAATTGCCTTTACCCTGAGGGGTCGCACGACATGGACACTATTTTCACTGCGATGCTCGACGCCTTGTCGCTGACGACATTTTTGTCCGTCGTCCTCGGGGTCATCATCGGGATCGTTATCGGCGCCGTTCCCGGTTTGAATGCTCCGATGGCGATCGCGGTCGCCATCCCGCTGACTTTTACTATGGCACCGCTTGCGGCCATCGGCATGCTGGTGGGAGTCATGAAGGGGGGCGGCTTTGGCGGCGCTATCGGAGCGATCCTGCTCAACACGCCAGGTGAGCCACATTCCGCCGCGACGACGCTCGACGGGCATCCGCTGGCCAAGTCGGGCAAACCGCGCCGCGCTTTGCAGACGGCCCTTTATTCATCTGTTGCCGGGGACAGTTGTTCGGACCTAGTGCTGATCCTGCTTGCGCCCACGTTGGCTATCTTTGCCCTGCGCGCCGGGCCGGTCGAATTGGCAGCGATCCTTGTGATTTCACTGACATTGATCGCCTCGCTGTCCGGTCGATCGTTGGCAAAGGGCATATTTGCTGCGGCATTTGGTGCATTTCTCTCCACCGTTGGCGTCGATCCCGAAACGGCAGCACCGCGGTTCACGTTTGGACACGTTGACCTGTTCGATGGCTTGCCACTTGCCGCTGTCGCCATCGGGGTGCTGGCTGTGCCCGAGATCATCATGCGGCTACAAGAGGGCCGAAATTACCGACCCGATGCCGCCACGGCTGCTGCCATGAGTGAAGGTGATGATCGGCTGCCCTTCCGAGAGTTTCTTACACTCAAAAAGACAGTCTTTCGCGGAGCTGGAATTGGTACGGCTATTGGTGCCCTGCCGGGCCTTGGCACAACGCTTGCAGCATTTTTAAGCTATGCCGCAACCAAGAGGTTTTCAAAAGCTCCCGAAAAACTCGGAACCGGTGCACCCGAAGGCATCGCAGCGACGGAAAGTGCTAATTCTGCTGTATCAGGTGCAAACCTGATCCCACTCTTGACACTAGGGATTCCAGGAAACCTGACCGCCGCTCTGCTGGTTGGCGCGTTCTTGATCCATGGCGTAACACCCGGGCCGTTGATCTTTCAGCGAGACGCGTCACTGATCTATGGCTTGTTTGCCGCGATGATCATGGCCAATATCATGGTCTTGATAGTGGGCAGCGTCGGTCTGCGTGTTTTCGCGCTGATTGTGAAAGTTCCGCCGTTCGTAGTTTATCCCATTGTTCTGTTGCTGTGCGTCGTTGGCATTTATGTCAGCCAAGGCGGCTTCTTCGCGGTCTGGGTCATGCTCGTCTTCTCGGTGCTGGGCTTTTTCATGCAGAAGCTGGAAATCTCGATTGTCTGCTTCATCATCGGTCTCGTTCTTGGTCCGATGATCGAACTCTCGATCCGGCAATCGGTTATCCTGCTCAGTCGCAATCCGTCTGCGATCCTCGATCATCCTTTTGCGCTTGTCCTGTTTGCCGCGACGCCTTTTGTTGCCTGGCTGCTGATCCGCGATCGCAAGAAACTCTCAGACGGCTAAGGAAAGGAATTCCCATGAATACCCCTTACACACCTGATGCCAAAGGCCCGCTGAGCGGTTTGCGCGTGGTGGACATGACTCGGCTCGCCGCGGGCAACATGATGACCCACATGCTAGCAGATTTTGGCGCCGACGTGATCAAGATCGAACGGCCCGGCAAGGGGGATGACCTGCGCCGTTTCGGTGAGGCTGAAAGCTGGTGGAAGGTCTATGCGCGCTCAAAGCGCAGCATGGAACTCGATTTCCGCTCCGTCCAGGGTCGTGAAGTCCTCGATAAGCTCGTCGCATCAGCAGACATTCTTTGTGAGAATTTCGTTCCAGGTACCCTTGAAAAGTGGGGCATGAGCCCGGACGAGTTGTGGAAAGCCAATGAAGATCTGATCATCGTACGGGTGTCGGGTTGGGGGCAAACCGGGCCGTACAAGAACAAGCCTGGATTTGGGAGTTTGATTGAAGGTATGTCCGGCTTCGCTTCGATGACGGGGTGGGAAGACAAGCCACCCCTACTACCTCCCTTGGCGCTCGCAGATATGGTCGCCGGTTTGGCTGGCTTTGGCGGGGTGTTGTCTGCGGTCATCGCAAGGGACAAAGGTCAGGTCAAAGGTCAAGTTGTCGATCTTTCTCTGTTTGAGCCGCTTTTCGGAATTTTGGGGCCTTGCGCTGCGTCTTATGAGGCAACTGGGAAGGTGCCGCAGCGAACAGGCAACTCCAGCGACGTGGCCGCGCCACGCGGACTCTATCAAACAAAAGACGGCAAGTTCATTGCGATGTCGGCGTCTATGCAATCAATGTGGGAAAAGCTTGCAGCGGCCATCGGACGGCCCGAATTGAATAACGACCCGCGCTACAGCACCTCGCTCGCGCGGATCAAGCACGCACATGAGCTTGATGAGATCATTGCGGAAGACATGAAAACGCGGACCCTGGACGAAAACCTCGCATATTTCGACAGCCAAGGTGTCACGGTTGGTCCCATCTGCGACATCTCTGACCTGATTGACCACCCTTACGTGCGGGGTCGTGAGGTGCTTCAGGACTTTGAGTATGAAGGTATGGACCGGCTGCCCATGCACCAGAGCTTTCCGCGCCTGAGCGAAACCCCAGGAACCGTGCGCACGCCTGCGCCAAAGCTAGGTGAGCATACTGCCGAGATATTGGCGGAGCTTGGGTTTTCGGACGTCGATATTACGCAGGAGAGTATTTGAAGATGTGGCGGTCCTTCTTGTTCATCCCAGTGCTTGAGGAGAAGTTCATCGCTAAGGCCGCAAGCCGGGGGGCGGATGCAGTGGTTCTCGATCTTGAAGCCAGCATCGATCCCGCACGTAAGGATGAGGCGCGCGAGGCCTTGCCAGACGCTGTCATGCGGCTGGCGTCCAATGTGGATGTGACCGTGCGCATCAATGCTGTCTGGGCTCCGGCGTTTCGGGACCTCGAAGCGTGTGTGATCGAAGGCGTGTCGGCGATCCATCTGCCGCTCTGCGAGAACGCGGCGCAAGTCGCGGCAATCAGTGCCATGATCGGCGAGTTGGAAGAGGAACGCGGTTTAGATCCCGGTAAAATCGGGCTCGTTACAATGCTGGAATCCGCAGGTGCTGTTTTGAAGGCCAGCGAGATTGCCAATGCGTCACCCAGGCTTGTCGGTATGACGGTTGGTGTCGAAGACTATGCGACCTCGATGGGTGTTACTGCGACCCCAGAGGTTCTCAGGCCGGCCGTTCAAAAGGTAAACCAGGCTGCGCGGGCGGCTTCGGTCACGTCCTACGCAATTGCTGCAAGCATGTCAGACTTTCGGGATGTTGATGGGCTGCGGGACGCTGCGTCCTATGCGCGCGCCATTGGAACCAGCGGCGGCTACGCCGTGCACCCAGCGCAGGTCGCAGTCCTGAACGACGTGTTTTCGCCATCCGAAGCAGAGCTTGATTGGGCGAAGCGGGTGGTTGACGCCGCCGATACGGCTTCGAAAAATGGCCAGGGAATATTTAAGGTCGACGGCCAGATGATTGATCTGCCGCTTGTGACCCGTGCGAAAATGCTACTCTCCAGAGCCAGCGTATCGCAGATTGCGATACGAGAAATGGGGAAATAGTATTTTTACCTGATTAAACAGTACTTTATCTTGTAGGTTAGTATTCGCCCCGCGGGCCGGGGTTTCATAACCAGCGTGGAGGGCACGAAAGCCACGCACGTGTGGTTGCCCTTCCTACATCGGCCCGGTGCGGTGTCCCGGACGGGAGTAGCAACCCAATTGCACTGACCTTGGATATAGGCACGTCCAGCCTCGGCCAAGGCAGCAGCGCCCATACGACGTTGGTCGAGGTTTCGACAAAGCACCCGTTGTGTAGTACTTGCCAACCGTTGTCTGACACCAGAGCCTAGACCCTTTGGCTCTCGCCGTCTGTAGCCCGGTGGTTGCACCCTCTTGATGCGGTCTAAAGTTCGTCCTCAATCGGCCAAATTTCTTTTTTGGCCAAGACCTCGGGACCGGGCCGCGCTATCCTGATCAAGGGCGGCGCGCAAATACCTGGACCGATTTCGTGCTAAGCATCACCATTGTGGTTGGACAGCACGGCATGCACGTCTTGCTCTGACGGTGGTCGCCATCCGCGGTCCGACTGGAGATCAAAAGCTTTGCTCTTGCCAAAGATCTGCGCCTCATGTTCAGCCATCAATGCCCGCGACTTTTCGATATAGGCTTGGTTTTCACTTGTTGGGATATCCGCGTCGTGCACCAAGGCCATCTCTTTCAGAATAAACCGGTCATCTTCGGCAAATTTGCGAGAGACAAGTTCCGCGTCGAAAGGATGCATCCCGAGATGCTCGAATGCGGAACGCCCGGTACGGACACTTGAGTCAAAGGTTTCCCGAATGATGTCGGCACACCCCATCGCAAACAGGTCATAAACATGCTGCCGGTCCACGGCCCGTGCGATGATTTTGACCTGCGGGTGGTTTTCGCGGACATAATGCACAAGTGCGTTGATCTGGTCTTTTCCGTCGATGGCGACAATCAACAGGCGGGCTTTTTCGATTCCGGCGGCATGCAGCAAATCGGGCCGCGTCGCATCGCCGTAGAAGACTTTGAAACCAAAGCTGCGCAGCATGTCGAGATGTCCCGCGCTGTAATCGAGGACCGTGGTGGTATGTCCGGCTGCCCGGAGCATCCTGTTGACGATGCCACCAAAGCGACCGTGGCCCGCGATGATTACATCGCCTTCCTCCTCGATCTCGTCGGCCTCTTGTTCCTGCGAAGTAACAAAGCGCGGTGCGATGACCTTTTCGAGCAGGATAAACAGGGCCGGGGTCAGCAACATTGACAGTGCAACAACCAGCAGAAGTTGGTCCGCCAGATAGGATGGGATCACCTGATTGGCGACCGTGAAAGACAGTAGCACAAAACCAAACTCTCCCGCTTGAGCGAGCCCGAGACCAAACAGCCAGCGGTCCTGACCTTCGATCTTGAACAGATAGGCGAGGGCAACCAGCACTCCGACTTTCAGCGCGATAAGGCCGAGTGTGAGGGCAATGATCGTCCCTAATTGTCCGAACAACAAAGCGAAGTCGATGCCCGCACCGACGGTGATGAAGAACAACCCCAATAATAGACCGCGGAATGGGTCAACGTTGGACTCCAGTTCGTGCCGGTATTCGCTGTTCGCGAGGACAACGCCGGCAAGGAACGTGCCCAAAGCCGGTGACAGTCCCACTAACGTCATCAGAAGCGCAATGCCGATCACGAACATGAGCGCGGCAGCGACAAACAGTTCGCGCAGCCCCGCCATTGCAATGAAGCGGAATAGGGGGCGCGTGAGGTAAATGCCCCCCAAGATAACAGCACCGACGGCCCCGATTGTGACAAGCCCCGCAGCCCAGGCGGGCAGCCCTTTGACCAGACTAAGAGACGGGCCGTGACCGTCGCCATGGGTGTCATCGCCGTGATGGTCATCGGTGTGTCCTGCATCTGTGCCATGCGCGGCATGGCTGGTGTCAGCACCGATGTCCATCAGCTCTGGCATGGCCAGAAGCGGAATGAAGGCGAGCATGGGGATGACGGCAATGTCCTGAAACAGCAGAACCGAAAAGCTGGACTGTCCGCCTTCGGTTCTCATCAGCCCCTTTTCATTGAGGGTTTGCAGCACAATCGCAGTTGACGACAAGGCCAGCACAAGCCCCACGGCCAGCGCGATGGTCCAATACAGCCCGAACATCAGCGCCACAGCCATGACAAGCAGCGTGGTGCCGATAACTTGCAGACCGCCAAGGCCAAGCAGTTTTGCCCGCATGTTCCAAAGCATTTTAGGTTCAAGTTCGAGGCCAACAAGGAACAGCATCATGACAACACCGAACTCGGCAAAGTGTTGGATCGCGATAACATCAACACCTAGGCCCGCCAGAAGGGGGCTGATTACAATCCCGGCGATCAGGTAGCCCAGTACGGAGCCTAAACCTAGACGTGTTGCAATCGGAACGGCAATCACGCCAGCGATAAGAAAGATAAACGCCAAGAGCAGAAAATCAGTCATCGGATTTGCCTTTCTTTGCGGCAGACAAAAACCCGTCGAGGTCTGCGGCGATCAGCACGTCATTGTTTGAAGCAGGCGGCAACGTTACCGTGTCATCTCGAAGGGCATACAAGAGCCGACTATACCCAGCGGCATGTTCGTCAATCTCGATTTCTTCATCAGCCTTCAGGGCGCTGTAGAGCACATAGGGCGGAGGGAAATCCATCTGGCACAAGCGGGCCGTCTGCTCGAGCGGCGTTAGGAACGTGCGCAACGGATAGTGCTGATAGCCGTTTGGAGCATAGGCGTCATGCGAGCCGCCAGAGGTTGTTGCCACCCAGAACGTTTTACCCGCAAGCTTGTCCCCGCCATGGCCATAGGCGAACCCGTGCTGCAGCACCAAATCCTGCCATTCCTTGACGAGGCTCGGGGTGGAATACCAGTAGAGTGGAAACTGAAACATGATGACGTCATGGGCGAGCAGCCGCGCTTGTTCTTTCTCCACATCAATGTCGTGACGCGGGTACTCGGCATAGAGGTCGACAAAGGTGATCCCATCCAGTCCACGCGCCACTTTGGCCATGCGCCGATTGGCACGGCTGAACTTTTGACCCGGATGGGCGTAGTAGACAATGACCTTGGACACGGTTGTTTCCTTTTGTCGCGACGGCTCTTGAGCGATTTCGCCGACTTTGTGATCTGGCGTCGGGTGCTATGAGATGAGCTTTTCAATCCCATGCATCACGGCACGACAATGCTCTGGGTCTTGAGCGGCCCCATGCGGTGCTGCGAAGCGCCTTGAATCGTTGTCGAAGTATGCGCCGGATTTGTCGGCAAAGCTTTCATCCAGTGTGGCCTTGATCAGAATGTCCGCACCGATCGACAGGTCATTACCTGCAACGCCAAAGCCTTCTTTGACCATCTTGGACGCCAGCAAGGAGCCCGGGTTCACTGCAACAACCGTCGGACCTGTTGGAAGGGTTGCGGCCAGTTCTTGAGTCCAGATCGTGATGGCCAGTTTGCTTTGGGCATAGGCCTCCATGTGATCCATTGCCTTGCCAGAGACCATTGCGTCGACGTCAACCGGGGCCTGTGCCGCGGACGACAGGTTCACGATGCGGCCCGTTTTCGGGATGATAGACAAGAGCCGCTGGGTCAGAACGTAAGGCGCCAGCGTGTTGACGACAAAACGCGCGTCCAGACCCGACGATGTGATGGGATTGGGCAAGCGCAGTACCCCGGCATTGTTGATCAGCGCGTCGAGATGGTCGTGTCTAGCGATGATGGCGTCCGCCAGCGCCGCAGTCTGCGCGAGGTCAGAGAGATCAGCGGTGAACGACTCTGTCGTCCCGCCAACCTCCTTTGCCGCCTTTGCAAGCTTTTCAGCGCTGCGTCCATGCAAGAGAACCGTGTGACCTGCCGCAGCGAGCTTTTTTGCGGTGAGCAGGCCGATGCCATCAGTGGCACCTGTCACGAGGATTGTTTTGGTCATTGGAGGCTCCAATTGTCATTGCCTATGGGCAGTTTTTGCTGGTCAGTACCGGACAAGCGTGCGGCTTTCGATGCTTTGACGGATCGTGGTGATATTTTCGTCTTCCACCAGATCAATCGCGCTGTGTGCGATCGACGGGCGGCCTTGACTGTCATAGATGTTGAAGAAGGCCACCTCATCCGGCGTCATGCGAGACTGATAAAGCCATTCGTGCTTGGGATTGCCAACAATCCCCATGATCTGGCCCTTGCGGTCAGGATAGATCAGGTCAAGCAGCAACCAGTCTTCGGCCGGCACGCTAGAGGGGCGCAGAAACCCAAGGGGTGCTGAATTGATCGGGTTGCCCACGGGCCTCCAAACATTGATAAATGCGTAGTGGCCGCGGCTCCACTCTGTGGCGCGCTCAGCACCCAGAATGTCGATCAGGCGTTGCTTTGCGCCGTCCTCGCTATAGTCGCTGTGCACGTTGCGTGCAGGTTTGCGGTCGGCATTCGGGTCATCGATGCGCACCGTGTGATCGAATATGATCACCTCCTTTGCGCCAATCTGGTCTGAAAGCAGTTGTGTCAGTTCGCTGTCATACGTCGCCTGCCAATCAACCGCGTCCGAATAGTCGATCACAGCCGTTGGAAAAGTGGCGAAACCAACGCTATCCGCAGCAAAACTGACCGAGACATCCTTGTTGCGTACGTCGTTCACCTGGATGCTGGTTTCTTTTAATTCAGGTGAGATCATTTTGCCCACAATCCCCCCTGCATCAATGTGAAAAGCCTGCCGTTCAGGTTTGTGGACGTGGTAGTTTACGTTTCCGTACCGGATCATGCGATTGCCCTCTAATGACGGTTCACAACTTCTGTTCGACACGAAATCTATACTTTTAAATCCCGAATAAAACCGAGTAGAATGAGTTACAGAATTCGTGAAATGAGCATAATCATGGACACCGACAGCCTTCGCCTTTTCGTTTTTGCAGCAGAAAAACTGAACATCAGTGCGGCTGGCCGTGATTTGGGCATGGTACCTGCTGTTGCAAGTGCGCGGCTGGCTAAGCTTGAAAAATCCATGGGTGCAGACCTGCTGCATCGCTCCACCCGTAAGGTGTCTGTGTCGCTGGAAGGATCTGAGTTATTGCCCTTTGCGCGCGAGATCATCGCGCAGGAAGATGCGGCACGGGCTGCTTTGGGTCAGAAAAGTCTCGATATCATTGGGACCATTCGTTTTACCGCGCCCAGCACGTTCGCTCAAAGCTATGTTGCACCCTTTTTACCCGAGTTCACGGACAGGCACCCGAAGATCAAACTGGATCTCCGATTGTCCGATACACGGTATGATTTGATTGATGGCAGTTTCGATCTGGCGATCCGAAACGCGGCGCTTGAGGATACCAGCCTGAAAGGTCGCAAGCTGGCCAATGATGTCCGTGTCCTTTGCGCATCCCCTCAGTATCTGGATCAGCAGGGGCACCCAACGACGCCAGAAGACTTGAGCAAACACAAACTAGTGGCGTTCAAAGACCAGCTCGTGCGTCCGCTTGTTGGTCCGGACGGACAGGCCGGGGCGTTTGATCCGCAAAAGGCGGAGTGTCAGATTGTCGTCGATGATGGAATGACCCAAAAGATAGCCACCCTTGCGGGCGCTGGTATTTCGGTAAACTCCCTTTGGAACGTCCACGAAGAACTATCGGATGGCCGGTTGATCAGGGTTTTACCAGGTTTTGAACTTGATGCCGATACCGCGATCTGGTTGGTCTATCCAAAGACCAACATCCTGTCGCCCAAGGTGCGGGTGTTTATGGATTTTCTGCTGGAAAAGATCGGAACCTGCGACGTGTTTCGCAATGGCGGTCGCGCTTAGATGCAAATAGCTATTGTGAGCGGTCAATCCGGACACACAAGCACCCGGATTGCATTGTTTGGGACGTAGATCAAAACGGCGCGAAGCTGTCTGATACGACATTGGAGTGGGACCAGCGGTCCTCTGGGGCAAGGTCGGGGACGTTGGCACCGCCACGGGCGACCTGACCGTCGTGACCATAAAGCCACAGGACAAAGTTTGACCGCGACCCCTCAGTGATCGGCTCTGATGCATGCGGGACACTGCCATGGTGGATCAGCGCCACGCCTGGATCGAAGCTCAGGCTTTCCACCCGCCGTGTCTCAGGGTCGATAAAGGTCACACCCGACCCTAAAAAGCTCTCGCCCGGCAGGTTCAGGTTGATGTTCAGCGTCACGGACGACGCATCGGAATGTGGGCGCAGCGATGTGTCTGTGTCCGCCTTCCACTGTATGGAGAAGCCGAAGGTTTGGCTGTCATAGCCTGCCACATCCGGGAACAGCAGCCGCGAAATCGGCCTCATGTACCTGTTCATCAGACCGCTATAGAAGGTCTGAAAGCCGGGCGCGCCAAGGTGCCCTTCAGAACGCGGGTCAAGCATTGCGCCCGCCCGGTTCAGTGAGATTCCGTATGGCGGGCGCAGCGGGATATTCGCCTCCGCTGCCTTGGCCATGTAACCGCGAAGCGCAGGCAGTTTTTCAGGATCAAAGAACTGCGCTTTGTATACGCCGGGAAATACTTCCTGCCAGAGGTCTTTGACAGCGCTGTCATCACCAGGGTTTTTCCAGGCCCCTTGGACCGCATCTCTGAGAGCGGGTGCGTAGAGTGTATCGTCAAGCGTCAACCCGTCGAGATCTTCGCTCTTTTCCCACTCCTTCCAGGCATTCTGGAACAGGGCGGTGTTGTTGTTCCAGAACTGATGCACCGACGCGGTGCGTTGCAACATCGCCTCGCGGCTAGGCCGAGCAATGCCGCGGGCTTGGGCAAGTGAACTCTGTGTCATTGTGTACTCCACACGCGGTTAGATCTTGTTTCAAACAGTTACATATTATCGCCTTTAAAGTTAATAAATGCGGGAAATATGATAACAGTTTTCGCATATTGATTATAATTATCGATCGGCCACTGATTTGCGGAAAAGGACCTTTTCCGGTGATCCTGACTCACTTCAAGCCGAAACACCCAAAGGGGATGCCACGCCGCCTGGACGGCGTGGCGGTGCGTTTTGGATCAGTTGATGTCTTGAACGTCCATCACCAGATCGCCCCATTTGCGCTGGTTCTCGATGTCGTGCTCAAGCCCCTGCTCATCGGCAATAGTGAACCGCTTGATCGCGGGCGTCTTGCTGGTTGCTTGATAGAGCCAATA
>ERZ1740072.642-NODE-642-length-13870-cov-15.525588_pt1 | contig 13870 bp, 14 predicted proteins | sample MGYA00581733_ERZ1740072 | MGnify/ENA primary metagenome ERZ1740072 (study PRJEB43018, sample SAMN04849741) | marine metagenome | isolation source: floating plastic debris | place: Pacific Ocean | collected 2008-08-30 | study: EMG produced TPA metagenomics...
GGCACCGCCGGGCGGGCCATGACCCCCGAGTACATCGCCCTCAAAGAAGACTGGACCGTGGAGCGGGCCCTTAACCACATTCGCAGACTGGCCAGCGTTAGTGAAACCGTTTACTACCTCTACGTCACCGATAGCGCCCGCCGTCTCACCGGCATTTTATCGCTGCGCATTTTAGTCATCGGTCAGCCAGAACAAACCATCGGTGAGCTAATGACTCGGGATGTGGTGTCTGTGCAAACAGGCATTGACCAAGAGGAAGTGGCGCGTCTGATCCAGCGTTACGACTTTTTAGCCGTGCCCGTCGTCGACACAGAAGAACGACTGGTTGGCATCATCACCGTAGACGACGTCCTCGATATTCTCGAAGAAGAAACCACCAAAGACATCTATGCCCTAGGCGGTGTGCAGTCCGGCGGTGACGACTATTTTCAAACCAATCTGCTCACGGTCGCTCGCAAACGGGTGGTGTGGCTTTCCGTACTGCTGGTGGCCAATACCTTTACAGCTGCTGTCATCAAAAGCCAAGAAGATTTGATTCAGCAGGTAGCCGTTCTAGCCTCCTTTATCCCATTACTCATCGGTACCGGGGGGAATGTTGGAGCCCAGTCCTCCACCGTGGTTATCCGAGGGTTAAACACCGACGAACTAAAATTGCGAGAAGCGTTCCAGGTGATTCGTCGGGAAGCCATTGCCGGCGCTTTTTTGGGGTTGATGCTGGGTTTGGTGGTTACAGGCGTCGCCTATATAGTGCCTACCATTAGCCCTGGTATAGCCGTCAGTGTTGGCTGTAGCCTGGTGGCCATATCCATCTTGGCCTCGAGCGCCGGGGCCGCACTGCCCATCCTGTTCCAAAGCCTCGGGTTTGACCCAGCCTTGATGTCAGCGCCGTTTATTACCACCGTTGTGGATGTATTCGGCGTTCTAATTTACCTAAATCTGGCCCGCCGAATACTGCAGCTCTAGCCTAGCTATCACAGGCGTTTTCCTTCCTCTGCATCGGACCGAACCGAACCGATCCCAGCCATGTGTCATAAATATCCTAGGATATAAGAAGTAATAAGCTGCTTAGTGGCCCACTCCACCGTGACCTGCCATCAGGCCAGCCAACCCAGTTCTCTGAAACAAACGCTTTCTACCCAACCCTTACGTCAGCCATTAACTGCTACGACCATAACCGAGACGTCAGCCCGTGCTAAAAAACTTCCAGCAAGGTTTGAAGAATGACCTGATTGCAGGTCTTCTGGTGGTTATTCCCCTCGCCACAACCATTTGGCTAACCATCACCGTTGCCAGCTGGGTGATTCGTGCATTGACACGGTTTCCAAAGCAGCTAAATCCATTTGTAGACCTCCACCCTGCCCTAGTCGCCCTGTTTAATCTCGGTGTCGGCTTTGCGGTGCCGCTATTGGCCATTTTGCTGATCGGTCTGATGGCGCGGAACATTGCCGGTCGATGGCTGTTGGACTTTGGTGAACGTGTTCTCCAGTCAATTCCCCTAGCAGGTTCTGTTTATAAAACCCTGAAGCAGCTCCTAGAGAGCGTCCTGCAGGATACCAAAACTCAATTTAGCCGTGTTGTATTGGTGGAATATCCTCGCCGGGGTATTTGGGCCATTGCCTTTGTGACCAGCTCAGTTACGTCAATGAACCCTGACTCTAAGATGCTGAGCATTTTTGTACCAACTACACCAAACCCCACCAGCGGTTGGTACGCAGTGGTTCCAGAAACTGACGTGGTCAACCTGAGTATTTCCATTGAAGAAGCCTTTAAGGTGCTGCTGTCGGGCGGCATTGTGGGACCCAATTTAGCTGAAGCCCTAGTGGAGCAAGACAATAAAGCCCTACTCCCCAGCCCCCAAGACGACACTCAAGATACCGACAACAGCGACTCAGAGCATGCCGCCGCTGACCCAGGTGCCTCAGCCAGTACAGATACACCAGAGACTCGGGTTGAGCTGGTAAACATTGACCAACCGGGTTAGAAATCTAACCACACGGCATCTCCTCCGCACTGGCTGATAAGATAGCTGATCTAGACCACCCACTCCCATCACCATGCAATCTCGTCGCATTGCTCGTGAGCTGGCACTTCTTGGCATGAGCCAGCTGACCGACGATCCTAAACGCACCAAAAAAAATAGCTCGATTCCACCGATTGAAACACTTCTCACTGAGGCGGTGCGCACCCTCTCTAATGAAGTCAAAGAAACCTTAGAAGCGGCGTCATCAGAGCTGATTTTAGGCAATCGTCAATTACTCAATAGTGAAACCCGTTCCGGCGATCTCAACAGTGCCCAAACCACTGTAAAAAAGGCCATCGATCAGGTTCAAATGGCGATTAACCGCCTCGGAGCTGCCGTAGAGCTGCCAGAGTTTGTACAGCTGGCTGGTCAATTGGACGTTCAGGACTACGCCGGAAAAATTATTACCCAGCTGATCCAGCATCGGGATGACATCGATCAACAGCTAGACAGCGCCATGGTGGGATGGAACCTGAAGCGCCTAGCCCGCGTAGACCGCGACATTCTGAGAATTGCTGTCGCCGAGATTTTGTACCTGGCGGTGGACAAACGCATTGCCATTGACGAAGCGATCGAAATCGCCAAACGATACAGTGACGAAGACGGCTACCGGTTTATTAATGGCGTCATGCGCCGCGTTACCGATCAGATAGATAATCAAAAGTTAGAGGCTCGATCGGCTCCCCTGAAGATAACGCAACCAGTACCGGATGATATCCCCACCAGTGGGCTGCCCGACGAACGTTAACGAACGTTAGCCCCTCTTGTACAGACGTTCTATGGAACGTCTCTCCACATTCCACCGCCCATTCCCCATCTGCTATGTCTTCATTTAACTGGTTTCGCCGTGGCTATGATGAATCCTCTGAGGCAGAGGCTGCTAAAACCGGAGATGACACGTCAGAAACCGCCGCAGACAATACTCCTGACGCAGCCGACGCCCCTGCGAGTGCCGAAGACTATCTAGCCTGGGCCAAGGCCGCCTATCAAAACATTCAACAGCAGCAGGAGACAGCGCCCGAGCCGGAAACAGATGAAAGCGACACCCCTGAGTCAGCTGATGAGAGCATCGCGCCCGAGTCAGCTGCGGAGAGTGCAGCTGAGAGCGCTCCCGATGGGGATGAGAGAGCACCCGAACCCGCAATTCCAGACTCCCCACAAACAGAACCCACCAGCCCACCAGCCCCCGTAGTTACGACAGCAGACACAGAAACCCCAGCCCCAGCAGCAGAGGTCACAGAAACCGCTGCCGATGAATCTGCAATCGAGGGTGAACCGGTTGTTGCCGCAGACGAACAGACAGAAACCACCTCTGTGGCCGCCCCATTTTGGGCAAAAGCAGCAGAAGCAGAGCGCGAAGCCCGTTTAGCCAAGCTCAAAGAAACGGCAATTCTAGAACCTGAGCCCGAGCCGGAACCCGAGCCGGAGCCAGAACCCGAGCTGGAGATGCCGGACATCGATCTAGACGAGGCGTTTTTGTGGTCAGCAGAAGTGCTTGCCTCCCAAGGACGACGCCCCGATGAGATCTCCCTTGAAGAAATCACCTGGCTCAATCAGCTGCGCCAGGGCCTGGGCAAAACTCGACGTGGTTTGGTCAACCAGCTTAAAACCATTGTTGGGCAGGGTCCACTCAACGACGATGCCATCTATGAAATTGAGGCCCTGCTGCTCCAGGCCGATGTGGGCGTAGAGGCTACCGACAAAATTATCGAATCGCTGCAGGCCAGAATGCGCGAGGAAACCCTGCCACCGGAGGCGGCTATTCGCTATCTCAAAACTATCCTGCGACAGATGTTGGATAGTCCTTTGGAGGGAGACCATAACCTGCTCTTTGTACCCGAAAGCGAACAGCTGAACATTTGGCTGATGGTGGGGGTAAATGGGGCCGGTAAAACCACCACCATCGGCAAGCTCACTCACATTGCTAAAAAGTCTGGGTACAACTGTCTGATTGCTGCCGCCGACACCTTTCGAGCCGCCGCCGTTGAGCAGGTAAAGGTTTGGGGTGCCCGCAGTGGGGTGGAGGTTATTTCCAACCCTGGCCAAAATACAGACCCGGCTTCGGTAGTGTTTGACGCCATTGCCGCCGCCAAATCTCGCAACATAGAACTACTGCTGGTAGACACGGCAGGTCGCTTACAAAATAAGAAAAACCTGATGGATGAGCTATCCAAGGTGCGGCGCATTATTGATAAAAAAGCCCCTGGCGCGAAAGTAGAGGCCCTGCTGGTGCTAGATTCGACCCTGGGTCAAAATGGTGTTCGTCAGGCCCAGGTCTTTTCGGAGGCCGCCAATCTAAGTGGGGTGGTGCTGACAAAGTTAGACGGTACCGCGAAAGGCGGTGTGGCTCTGGCGGTGGTGCAGCAGTTGGGGCTACCGATTCGGTTTATTGGCGCTGGCGAAGGCATTGAAGACCTGCGACCTTTCTCAAGCTATGAATTTGTCGAAGCGTTGCTCAGTGGTTAAAGCGTTTTGAGTGATGGGTCGTTTGGCTATCGTGTAGGGACATTATGTCTACCCAATTTAATGGGAAATGCCCTGCGGGAGGCTGGCCAGGTGTCCACAAAACTCAACATTCCAGACTATTTATTACAAAAATGCCGGTTTATTTTTTTTGGGGTGCCGACGAGTTTCGGATGAAAAAGGCGGTGCGGGCACTGTGCGATCGCAACCTCAACCCCGACTGGGCCAGCTTTAACTACGAAAAAATTCCACCAGAGCAGTCAGATGCCGTCATCCAGGGGCTAAACCAGGCCATGACCCCACCCTTTGGCATGGGTAAGCGGGTGGTGTGGCTAGCAGATACCCCCCTGGGTCAACGCTGTCCGGCAAATCTGCTCACCGAGCTAGAGCGCACACTGCCTAACATTCCAGATAGCTGCATCCTGCTACTCACCAGCAGCAACAAGCCAGACGGGCGCTTAAAGTCTACAAAGCTAATCAATAAACACGCCGATATTCGAGAATTTGACACGATTCCCCCCTGGAAAACCGAGCAAATTGAGCATCAGGTTTACCAGGTAGCCAAAGAGGTCGGTCTGCAACTCACCCCCGCCGCCGCCGCCCTACTGGGGGCCGTTATTGGTGCCGACACCCGTCGCCTCTACAACGAGTTAGAAAAACTCAAAACCTACTGGACCGAACCCAAGGCGCTCCCACCAGAAGCGGTTACGGCCCTGGTGGCCACCAGCACCCAAAGCAGCCTGCAGCTAGCGGCGGCCCTGCGCCAGGGCAAAACCGACCGCGCCCTCTCACTGATTACAGACCTGCTTGAGCGCAATGAGCCTGCCCTGCGAATCGTCGCCACCCTGGTGGGGCAATTTCGCACCTGGTTATGGGTCAAACTAATGACCGAAGCGGGGGAGCGCGACACCCGCACCATCGCCCAGGCCGCCGACATTGGCAACCCTAAACGGATCTATTTTTTACAAAAAGAAATTCGTCACATTTCATCTCTGCAATTAAAAAATGCCCTGAAACTTTTGCTATCGCTAGAATACTCCCTAAAGCAAGGTGCGCCTGAGACGGTAACATTGCACACCAAAGTCATTGAACTGGCGCATTGCTTTAAGCACATCTGAGGCTCTAGGATGCAGTATTCCTGTTTTCCTCAGAATTCGTCCAAATTTACTAGGTATTGCCATGAAGCTCTCGCGCCGCTCTAGTAATAATCCCCATCGGCGGCTCCCTTGGATAGTTGCCATTAGCATTAGTCTTGTGACCAGCGTAGGGTGGTTGCCCCTATCGACACTCTGGCAACGGGGCTATGCCCAAACCTTTACTGGCGAAGAAATCACTAACTACGCCACGGCAGTATTAGCCATCGAAAGAATTCGAGGTCGCGCCTACGCCGACATCAGCGACCTGATGACCAGCAAACAGCTTGATGTCACCCGCTACGACCTGCGCTGTCTGAGTGCAAACAGTTTAGATTTGCCCCGCGCCGTGAGATCGGCCGTGAGTTATTTACTGATCAACTACTGCAACGACGCCCAGCAAATTGTTGAAGAGACGGGCCTCACCGTCCAGTTATTTAATTCCATCACCGTCAATCATCAAGAAGATGAGGCCCTGAAAGAACAGATACAATTGGAGATAGCGAGAATTAGGTAGCGCACCCCGCACCAACAGTCTCACCAGTCTCAACCCTTCACCCATCCCCTCCCATGCAATTCATCGATCAAGCAGAAGTTGACGTCCATGGGGGCGATGGTGGAGACGGTCTAGTCGCCTTTCGTCGTGAGAAGTATGTCCCAGCCGGTGGCCCCTCCGGCGGCAGGGGCGGTAACGGCGGTTCGGTCATTCTCCAGGCGGTGTCTAATTTGCAAACGCTGTTAGACTTTCGCTATGCCCATCGCTTTCAAGCAGAACATGGCGAGCGGGGTGGTCCTAAAAATATGACTGGGGCAACAGGCAAGGACCTAGTTGTGGAGGTTCCCTGCGGCACCATAATCTACGATGCTGAAACAGGTGAACTGCTAGGGGATTTGGTGACAGAGGGGCAGACCCTATGTGTGGCCACAGGGGGCAAAGGGGGTCTGGGTAATTCATCCTTTTTGAGCAACCGCAACCGAGCACCAGAGACCAGCCTGCCAGGACTACCGGGGGAAGAAGGGCGGATTCGTTTAGAGCTCAAGCTGTTGGCTGAGGTGGGCATCATTGGTCTGCCCAATGCGGGTAAATCCACGTTAATTTCTGCCCTGTCTGCGGCTAAACCCAAGGTGGCGGACTATCCATTTACCACCCTGGTGCCAAACCTGGGTGTCGTGCGAAAACCGACAGGCGATGGGGCAGTATTTGCTGATATTCCAGGGCTGATTGAAGGGGCCCACGCTGGAGCTGGTTTAGGGCACGATTTCTTACGCCACATCGAGCGTACTCGCGTACTGCTGCACGTTATTGATATTACGACCCTGAACCCGATTGAGCATTACCACACGATTCAGCAAGAGCTGGTGGCCTATGGCCATGGTTTGGCCGATCGACCTCAGCTGCTGGCGCTAAATAAGGTGGATGCGGTGCCTGAGGATGAGCTAGAGGTAATCACCGAGGAACTGATAGCTAGCAGTGGTTGCGATCGCATCTTTGGGATCTCTGCTGTCAGCCGCCGGGGATTAGACGAACTTCTCCCAGTTATTTGGGACATTTTGGAAGAAAGTAAGCCCAAAGAAATCATCGTTGAACCCGAACCATTTCCCAACCTGGTGCCGTCAGAAATGGCACCGACCCAATGGACTTAAGGCCATCGGCCGTTAAGCAGAGGTGCCCTCATGTTGAAGTTGGATGGGCACAGGCTAGCCATTAGCGCAGCTTCCAGTCTTGTCCCTGCTGAGCTAATGCCTGTTGAAGATGGTCGATAGTGATGGCTTCATCTCGTGCCAGCATGCCTGCCTGACGACCAATCTCCATAATCTGGCTGTTGGAGAGCGATATCCCTTGGGCTAGGGCACTCCAGCGAACTTTTCCCATAGATTTAACACCATCTGGAAAGGTCTGGCGCCACAGCTGTAGCCGCAGCTCGGCGTCGGGCATCGGGATATCAATTGCCGTCAGCTGCTGCCGCCAGTGACGGCGGACAAGATGGCGATGACTGACTGAGAAAATAATCTGGGCTGATGATTGGGTCAGCCAGTGCTGCAAACCCGCACGATCAATGGCAGAAGCACGGCCTAGCCAGTGATGGGCAGCGTTGATGAGGACGACAGGGTAGTCGGCCTGGGTTAGCTCACTGAGGCAAGCGGGCCAGTCTTGGGATGGGATTTGGGCTAGGTCTAGAATTTTCAAGGGGTGCTGTAGATGGGTGGCAAGTGCGATCGCAACCTTCTCCTTTTCCACACCCGGATCGCCCACCAACAGCAGTCGCCACTGGGGCTGAGCAACTATCGTCTGCAACTGTTGCTTCAGCCCATCCGCCAACACTAGCTCCTGCCACGTTATCCGTTCCCGACAGCCCCGGGCAAACCGATCGGCCACCATCAACCGTGCAGGCCAGACAGGATCCGGGTTTTCCGCCAGCAAATAATCCACCCATTCAGGAGATAACTGCAGCTGACTCCCCAATAGCGTCGGAGCCCCTTCAACACAGCGCAACACCTGACGCTGCAGCAAAGACTTAGGTCCCGTCAGCAAAACCCGAGCCCGTCGTCGCTCAGCCTCATTGCGACACAGCACCCGCAACGCCAGCTCCACCGTAGGTAACGCCCCTGCCATACAGTGAGTGCCCGTCTGCAAATAGTGATACAGCTTGCCATAACGCACCTGCACCTCCGGAGCCAACACCATCAGCACTAACTTTTTTTCAAACAAACTTAGCCCCAACACCGACTGCATCGTTGGCAGTCCTAAGGCAATCTTCTTAGCCCGACTCAGCAATATGCGTTTGTCTAACGTTTTTTGATACCCCAGGGACGGCCGTCCAGTCGACTGCCCGCCCGCTTGGCCACTCGACTGGGGTGCAACATCGTCATAGGCCCTATTTTTAATCGCCACTAACCCCTGCCACCAATCACTCGTCGCTCGATCAGAGGAAGTTTTCGCAACCCGAGTAACTGACTTCAAGTTTTTCCGCTGCTGAGCCACCGCCACCAACAGTAGCCGTTCTAGCCAGGTTAGCTCGGTCTCTAGGTAGGCCCAATTGTTTGCAAACGGAATACTAGAACCCATCAAATACCCTAAACAGTTACTTCAAGCGACGCAGAAATTCAAGCGGTAGCCCATCAGTATCAGCAATAAACGCCACTTCATACACATGCTCCCCAATCATTTGCTGACGAGGTTCCAAAAGTACGGTCAGTGGTATATTTTGCGAAACCGCATTCTGCCGTAGTTCATCCAGCCACGCGGGTAAACTTTGAGCCCTCTGGGTCAGGTCAAATGACAGATGATAGTAACCGGTATAGTGCTCATCACTAAACGCATCCGCCGCCGGTTTTGGCTCCGGCACCTGCATCAGCTCAATTCGTCCCCCCAGCCCTTCCATCCAACAGGCAAGGGTAATGCCAGCCGTAAAGCGTTCCACCACGCCAAACCCCAACAGCTCATAAAAAGCCATGGCCCGGTGAATATCCGCCGTTCGAATCGACGCATGGTGCATAGTAGTCCTATCGCCAAAATGGCTATCTACTCAAAAAACTTTAGATATCGATAGTTATTGGGGACACCCGGTTCCTTTTCTAAATCAAAATTGATCACTTCCCATTGAGGCACCTCTTGAGAAGATGGGCTAAACACCACCGGTAAACCATACAGCCTCGGCATCCCCTTATCTACCTGACCGCGCCAGGGAGCACTGTACTCCAAATAAGACTTGACCAGAGGGCGATAACGCTCTGCAATAATTACCCGTGTCGCTCGATAGCCTTCGGTATAGAGTCGGTCCAACGCCTCATGAATTTCAAACCGAATCCCATCTGGATGGGTATGTTGCCGGTACCAATCCCCCTCCCACTGACGCCAGTGACGCCCCGACTGCACATGGACCAAATCCTGAGTGTCCAGACTGACCTCAAACGCACCATGGCGCGTACACAAGTAACTATCAGTCAGCGTCAATGCCGGAATCGTCTGCCGACAGTGGGGGCACTTTATCTCTGGCCCATAAAACGGATACTGAGAAGCAGAATTTATCATGCGGGTTTACTAAAACATTGACACCCAAGCTAGATCAGCCCGTCTCAACCACCCTATTGTTGAGTTCAGGCAAAATCACCGACACGTAGCAAAGCACACTCCAAACAGGGCTCATTAAGCTTGCGCTCGCCTTATTATAACGGGAGGTAAAATAGGGCGCTTTAACCCTACATACATTATTCCAGCGAGTTTTGTCCATTCTGATGTTCATCACCAGGCACATCCCGTCAAATTAGATCTATCTCTGGCCTATCCCTGACCCATCCCCACATAATTTCGTGACCAATCCTACTCCAGCTAGCACCACCACCCATAGCTTTTGGCCAACCCCCGACCTCTCCCCAGCTGCTTTTATCGCCCCCACGGCCACCGTTATCGGCAACGTGGAAATACATCAAGGAGCCAGCATTTGGTATGGCGCAGTCGCCCGAGGTGACGTCGAGCTGATCCAAATTGGTGCCCACAGCAATGTGCAAGACGGAGCCATACTCCACGGCGATCCAAATTTACCCACCGTTCTCGAAGACTACGTCACCATTGGCCACCGCGCCGTGGTCCACAGCGCCCACATCGAGCGTGGCTGTCTCATTGGCATTGGTGCCATTATTCTCAACGGTGTCCGCGTAGGTGCAGGCAGCATTGTCGGTGCAGGCGCAGTAGTAACCAAAAATGTCCCCCCAGGTTCCTTGGTCGTCGGGGTACCCGGTAAAGTCCTAAAGGCGCTATCCCCTGAAGAAATAGACGGCCTGGTTGACCATGCGAAAAAATACGAGCAGCTAGCCCTGACCCACGCTGGCAAAGGGACAAGTTTAGGGTTTTCATAGCGTAGTCATCCCTTGTTTGCTGCAGTCTACCCCCCTTATATTTCGACTCCGTTCAAGATCAGCCTACTGACACTCTCCCACCCATGACCTCCAAATTCTTTGCCCTCGACCCCACCCTCCAACAAAAGCTTCACCAGGTGCTCGACCTCACCTGGGCACGCTTTCCGACACTGGCTCAAAACCAAATCGCCGTTACCTGGCTAGCCTATGAGCCCCCCTACACGGTCAATACGGGCGGAGCGCTGAGTACAGACGACTTCTGGCAGCATCAGCCAAAGGGAGCCAGCTACCGGGGAGTAGAGCGGATCTACCCGGCCAGCGTCATCAAGCTGTTTTATCTAGTAGCCATCCATGAATGGATGGAGCGAGGCATGACCCAGACGAGCCCAGAGCTAGAGCGCGCTATCCGCGACATGATTGTGGACTCTAGCAATGACGCCACGGGCTATGTCATGGATGTACTCACTGGGACTACCAGCGGACCAGAGCTACCCCCTGGTCCCTTTGAGACCTGGAAACACCAGCGAAACCTAGTCAACCGCTATCTACAAACTCTGAAATGGCCCGAGCTAGCCACCATTAATGCCAATCAAAAAACTTGGTGTGACGGTCCCTATGGGCGTGAGCGGGCCTACCTGGGCGACGGCTACGAAAATCGTAATATGCTCACCACGGAGGCATCGGCTCGGTTACTCCACAGCATTATCGGTGGCGTAGCGGTCAATGCGGCCCGTTGTCAGACCATGATGCGGTTTATGACCCGAGATCTTGACCCTCAAGTACTAACAGCCGATCCAGAGAATCAGGTAACCGGCTTTTTAGGGGCAGGCGTACCAGTCGAGACCCAAGTCTGGTCTAAGGCCGGACTAACCAGTAAAGTACGCCACGATGCAGCCTATATCGAAGCTGACGGCGCACATCCTTATCTATTGGTGGTCTTCACTGAGGGCGCTGAGCACAGTGAAAATGAGAAGATTTTACCATTTGTGTCAGCACAGATATTAGCGGCGATGCATGGGATAGGGGTGTAAAAAGAATTCATCCCGAATCTGGATGAATATCGGTCAGATAAATGGGTATATCGATAGCACAACGATTCATCCATCCCGTTGCCCCTCCCAGGAGAGGATGAGATGTCGACTACGCACTGGCATGGAGTAGCGGGCATCCTATGCGAAATGCTTAGGGTGCATCAATGATTTCCACAACGTCATGGCAGCAGGTAGAAGCTCGCTTTAAACAAATCTGGGGTTACGGCAGCTTTCGGCCACCACAGGACGATGTAATTCGCACATTGTTGTCAAAGCGAGATGCCCTCATCGTAATGCCGACGGGTGGGGGAAAATCTATCTGTTTCCAGCTACCGGCTCTATTACAACAAGGACTCACGCTGGTTATCTCTCCGCTAGTAGCTCTGATGGAAGATCAGGTTCAAGAGCTAAAGCAGCGACAGCTAGCGGCAGAGAGAATCCATAGTGCGCTAGCTTCCTATGAAAAGAAAAAAATTCTGCAACAGATTCAGCATAACAAACTAAGACTTTTGTATCTCTCACCGGAGACTCTTCTGAGTAAACGAGTTTGGGACACTCTCTGTCAACCCCAGGTGATTATCAACGGTCTGATTTTGGATGAGGCCCACTGTCTCGTGCAGTGGGGAGATACGTTTCGGCCAACATACCGAAGGTTGGGAGCCGTAAGGCCAGCGCTGTTAAGGCATAAACCTGCAGGCACCCAGCTTCCGATTGCAGCGTTTACGGCAACAGCTAACCCGGCAGCACAGAAAACTATTTGTCAGGTATTACAGCTGCACCACCCCAAGGAAGTCAAGCTGAGTCCCTACCGAGAGAATCTGCATTTGGCCGTGAAGATGGTATGGACACCACGTGGGCGCAGACGAGCAATGGTGAACTTTATAAAGGCGCATTCTGGACAGGCGGGATTGGTGTATGTCAGGACGCGACGTACGGCAGAAGAACTGACAAGCTGGTTAAAACCTCAAGGGTTTTCGGTTGCGGCTTATCACGCAGGGTTGGCCAGTGGGGAACGGCGACGGATTGAGACTGAGTGGTTGGAAGGGCATCGTCAGTTTGTAGTATGCACCAGTGCGTTTGGCATGGGGATTAATCATCCAACTGTTCGATGGGTGTGTCATTTTCATGCACCGAGTACACTGAGTGAATATGTGCAGGAGATTGGCCGTGGAGGTCGGGATGGGAAGCCAGCTGATGCGTTGACGCTCGTGAGTGAGCCAACCGGATGGCTGGACTCGGAAGATAAACAACGCTGGAAGTTTTTTACAGCAAGTGAACGGAAGCTGCGACAAGACGCAAAACAGTTAGTGAAGTCATTATCCGCAGCTGGCAACATTGATGATGTGCTGCAATGTAATAGGAAAGCGGCTACGGCATTAGCGTTGTTGCACAGTCAGGGACAGCTAACTTGGGACGATCCGTTTCACTATCGATTACAGGTAGGGCAGGCAGCGAAAACTGGCGAGACTTTCGACAGTGTTAAAGAGATGAAGCAGTACCTATTTAACCGAAAGTGTCGCTGGCAGAGACTTTTAATGCAGTTTGGCTGTCAGGCAGACGCTCAAGATATGAAATGTGGTCATTGTGATAATTGTCTACATTGATAAATATTTAAGACTTAGAATGGTTGAGATAGCATGCCATTTATACTGTTATTAAAAGTAAAAGCAACATATCGTGTCTTCTAGTCAAGATGAAAAAATATACACCTGAGCCATCAAAAGATAGGCTACAGGCTATCGCTTACAGCTTAGATGCTTTAATACCTGGGCTATACATTTGGGCAGGGCCGATTATTCTTCGCCTTGGCGGTAGTCAATCAGAGGAAAATTATTCAGGCACGATTCATAGTAAGTTTGGGATAGCACTAGTATTGCCAGGTTATCGAATCCATAGCACCTATCAGGATAGCTATGACCCTCGATAAACATTCACTGGATGGTATTGAGCAGATCACCGCAAAGACATTACCGATTGAAGAATTTGAGAAGCTACTCATTGATGCTGGGTACCAGCGATTAGGTAGTGCTCCTGCTAAGGGCAAACGAGTCAAAATATGGTGGCGACACGACACATATCGGCGCATCGAATCAATTTACAGTCCGGATGAAACAGTGGCCATTACGGCTTACCACATTGAAGAATCATAAGTAGCCATAAATATGACCATAATAAGTTCGAAAAATCTTGCTCATGACATGAAGTATTCTCCATGAAAACATTGTCAAAGATTTTGTTCTCTTTGCTTTTAGCGTGAATGAGGATATGAGTTCTCCCTAGAAGAGAATGTTGAAAACAGAGTGTAGCAATATTCTTATGCTAACTTCTACGGATTAGGTCTAGGCCACAAATACCGGCAAACCCGG
>ERZ1740072.643-NODE-643-length-13864-cov-8.455717_pt1 | contig 13864 bp, 6 predicted proteins | sample MGYA00581733_ERZ1740072 | MGnify/ENA primary metagenome ERZ1740072 (study PRJEB43018, sample SAMN04849741) | marine metagenome | isolation source: floating plastic debris | place: Pacific Ocean | collected 2008-08-30 | study: EMG produced TPA metagenomics assembly...
CAGATTCTTTTTGTTATCTGTACACTTTTATGAAAACCTCTTTAAATAAATAAATGAATTGATATAGCCTTATCAAGGATTCTGGCCGATTCTCTAATGGAAATGAAATGATATTATTTTAATTATCATCTTATAGCAATAAAACATATAATTTTTGAAATAATTTTTAAAATACCTCGTACTAAAAATATAACAATCACGGAAATGCAATCTAGACCTGTGATGTGAACTAACTTGGAATAGTTGCCTGGTATCAATATTGTCAAATATGAGAGACCCAATCCCATGTATGAGATATTCTCTGGTATCCCCCTGGTTTACTTGACTAACTTACCTCATTCCATCCCTGATGGAATGAAACAAATTCGTTGTCTCATTGTTTACAGTTGTATAGGTAGAATGCAGAAGTAGTCCACTCATGTGAAGAGAGAAGAAAACTCCTTTTAGCTATTGCCAGATCAGATAAGGAAGTTGCTGATATTGATAGATTTCGACAATTTGAGTGACAGATTCGAAATACAACAGTGCACAAACGATCCATTACTGGTGAAACGAAGTGGTTTCCTGTACAGATTTTTTGTAGGAAGAAAAAAAGTTGTTTATCTCCAGCTGTAAACTGTTTTATGAGTTCTGAGATAGAAAGCATTTACAACATACTCTCCAATAATCTTCAACTAATTTATATCAGGTATGGGGCAGCAACACACAACAGTGCAAACAATACCTTGGTTTCTGCAAGAAGCCTCTAACTCCTTGGTTTGTGAATGGCTTTCTTTCTCATGCTGATGGTTTTCTTCTTGAACAACAATCAGTTCACGCTCAAAAACAAAACACACTACACTGTCACTCACAGTCACTGACAACAAAGTACGTGACTTCAATTCAAAATGGCAAAATATGTCTAAATGCCCTTGCTTAGTTGTTTGTTGCTAGCACTAAAAAGTTACAATAATATGTTACTCTTTTTTTTCAAAATATGGAATATAATAATAAATGCAATCCTCATAGGCATGGGTGGGTGGTATGCTGTACAAAATTCTGTATGCATGGTCCTTGATACAGGACTTTTGCACAGTATACCATTGGCAAACCACACATGCCTATGATCATACATACTGCATTTTAATCTAATTGAATCATAAGTAAACCCACTAGTTTTAGACTCGAAATGGCGGTCTAGTGTAGTATGCGAGTCAGACTGACTCTCTGTACATTCTGTTGGGACGGATAGGCAGACTTTGTGTATCCATATGGGGTATATTATTCATTGATATAGTCATGCATGTGTCTTCGTAAACTGTAAGGTGCAACGCTATGTAGTATCGAGTTTTAATTTTTACCTTCTGTAGATATTCGTTCCAAAACCTGACACAGTGACTGTTGTTCTGTATACTGCTGTCAGTTGTCTGCATTAACACGTGACTACTGTCGCCTGTGTTGGGCGTGCGGAGTATGAGCCAAAACGGAGGAGGGGTTCAGTCTGAAGAGGAGGAATTCCAGAGACACATTCGTCAGATGCTAAACAGCAGCCCTACTGGCTCCAACGGCACTACTACACGGTCGGTAGGCCTACTCATTATTGCGACGGTATTCTCATAATTAAACGCATAGGGCCTGCTCTCATTTAAAAGCTTAGCCTTCCTTTGAAAATTTTGTCTAAAATGTCAGTTGAGGCCTCTTTGAGAGCTTGTACCCAGTGTTGGTCAATGTCAGTGTATTACCAAAATATTAGCTTCCCACCAGTGTTTGATGATGGAGACGTTAGGAAATGTATACGGGAGAATTTGTGGCAATGCTGCTATACTGGTATTAAGCTTGGTTAATTTTAATTTTCTAAAGTCTTCTGTAGGCCTCCCTATATTCCCCTGACAGTAATTTGAATACAATTGTTGGAATGATAGAAAGCTGAACATGGTTTTGGGACTAAATAGATGGAATACAAATTTTACCTTGGTGAAGAAACCCAATATATTCCGTTGTTGGCCTAGGCCTAATCCAGCGTAGCGTCAGGCAAAAATATGTTTTTACTAATTACCTAAGCAGCAGCAAAATGTAATATGGTTTACTCACATCTATCAACTGAAGCGACCAATGTGCAGCACAAAACAAGACCACAAAAAGCAGCCCACCCACCCACCCAAAATATCTATCTGTGTGTAATCTGTGTAGATCTGTACTTATCTGTGGGCTACTTGTGCATATCGGCATGGTTATAGATGTATAATACATATATGTATGCATATTGACAGACACGGACAATCTTGGCAGATGGCTTCATCATCCGACCCTCCGACCTCAGAGATAGATCTAAATGGTGATTCGTCACATATGTCACACAGCTCTCACAGTATGGAGGACGGAGAAAGTCCTTTCCAGGCTCCTACAGGTAGGCAAAGGCTGCCGCAAAATACTTAAACTTCGGAAGTAGCCAAGGTTTTTGGTGATTGCACATCTTTGATCGATTGAACAATATGGTTTATTTAGCAAGTACAAGTAGGTGCTAGTCTTTGTATCTTGTTAAAAACATAATGTAGATGGGAATACCCTAGAAAATTTGTTGACAAGTCTTTGCGACTTGATCAGTCTTTGGGAATACTGCTTGTCCTGTTATTGAATACCCTGCAGGATGAAAATTTAAATCCGTATTTAAATTCCGCTACTTTTCTTATAGTTTATTAATTTTAATTCCATTTATTATTGGATTTTAACAAACATTTAAATGATAGCTTCCGTCAATAAATTGCAAAAAACTGAATTTCGCTAATATTTAAAATCGTGAAAATGGCCATTCTGAGCAAGGTCGCTGAATTAAATTTGGTACCGTTATTCACCATCATGACACACGATAAGTCGAGTTTGTTACATCTACTGCTAGGTAAAAAAGAAGTAATCTTGCTTTGCATGTTACACCCAGCGGCGGTAATTATAATGTCAAAGTTTACCCTCCAGTTTGAGTGTTGGTCTGTGGATTAGGCCTATTTGTATTTGGTTAAAAATTACTGCCGGTAGGCTACCATCGATGCTGGCTGAAAGAGGAAATGATATTCATTACTTTTAGTTTGGCACCACCTACCCAAGCATTTTGTTTGTGCGAGGCCTGTGAAGTTGATGGATGTTTTGACATTGACTGGTTGCCAGTCTACTAGGTACATTGTTAGGATTATTGCTTGCCACACCATTAAAATTAAAGTGTTGAGAATGTTGAATACTTTGAAGAGTGAAAAATTAGTGTGACTAAAACAGCTAATAACGTTTTTGCCTCTATAATCAGCTAACTTTAATGTCTAGCTCACAATTTTCCATCTTCATATTGAGAAATTCTGGAATAGCTAAGATAAACTTATATTGATTCCAAGTCAAAGTGATGAAACAAAATTGTAGCTAATAATTGCTTGTCTAGGGCCTGCGGTATGGTATGCATATACGCAGTTTTTTTATATTGCATGAATGTTACTGTTTGCTGTCATTCCCATGTACATTTAGCTGTCTAGTAGATTGTGTATACAATGACTCCTGATATAAAAATTAGGATTTCGAGCGCCAGTAAAACTCTATGTAAATTTTCATGGTTACTCTTAAGGCTGCTACCACTATAGAACTGAAACGATGGTAATTTCCATTGCTAATGGGGATTGCTTCCTTGACTTGTCCTTGTCAATTACATTAAGGCACTCTTTATCGTTGCAGTTAATTAATAGACAAGCGCGACTAAAAATATCATCCCTATTGATTGAACTCGATCAATGTAGGCCTACTACTGAACAACCCCTTATGTATATCAGATGAGATATGAAAATGCTGGTCTACTTGGAGTAAGCCTTAGATGTGTATGCTGGCTGCAATAGGAAATTTGCTTTTGGTATAACATGGCCTAGCCGGGTTCAATGGCGGCTATTTAAATTAGTTAGGAGTAAGGACTATGCTAGTGACTGGATGAGTTCACTACACAGTAGCCTGCTGTTGTAGTTATTGCAGCCGCTATTTATGGCAAACATTAGAGTCCCCTGGCTAGCGCTGTGCGTAGGGGCCTATATCAAAATAATTAATTCCGAATTGTTATTTGATTTATATAAAAAAATTGAGCCCTTATTTTAATAGGTTCATCATATTTAAGCCTGCATCAAGTTCGATGTCACAAAGCTCATGTTGTACAATGAAAATGGTAGTTGGGATTTGGGACTAAGTTTGTTAGAGAGTAATTTAGCCTGTGCAGCCAGATAAATAGTTTTCATGTTGAGAGCTGTCTTTGATGCATAATTGTGTAATTATAACATTGATACCAGCATTTAATATTCTACTCTCCTATAACTTTGTGACACGCTACTTTCAATGGAAAATATACAGGTTGTGCTATAGCCATGATGCGCACATGGACATAATTTAATGCAGGTTAAGTTTGATTGTAACCGTCGTCTGATTGGTAAACTTTAAAAGCGAGTAGAAGCCATTGGCTGTACTTTTGAGTTAAACCTGTGATTGGTAACTATCAGGCACTTTCCGCCACCTGTTACCATCATTTTTGCTGTACGAAGTCCTGTCTGCTCTGAGCTTACCAGGCTACACATAGTAGTCTTGAGCTGTATACTTTTGGTAATACGCGCAGTTTACAGTGCTCACCGTCGGCATATCCGCTGTGTCATAGTTGGTTGTGATCTTGCAAAACGCGAATGCAACAAGACTGCCGGTATTGGGCCCCTACTTAAATTGGATGTACACTGAATTCATAGCAAACTGTTGTGCTTCAAATTCAACAACTGTGCTAGATCAATCTGTTACTGACTATACTCTGGATATAAGTGAATACTAGTTGATATTAAGATATGGATGTGGATGTTTGTTCTAGTGCTCCATTTTGTTCTCATGCAGATTACTCGGCTGGCGGTAGTTATGGAAGCTCACAGTCTACTCCACAGCTCTCATCATCGGGGGCGTACCCGAGAGCCCAACCCGGGGTAAGTGTAGCATAGAGTAAGATTTGCTAAAAATGATTGAGTATGACACCATTTGTTTTGACCTTGTGGTGTATCACATGTCAGTTTCTGTCTGCAGATAGACAATTGTCTGTAGCGTAGCCAATGCCTTGATGCTCAAATCCTATTTCGGCAACTTGGGATTGGTAAACACAGTTTAGCTGGGTGTTGCAAATGCCTGCGCAACTGTCAGCACAGAGCCTTTCCCTTTTTGTGAACCTAATCTTGCCAATCTATTATCCATACTTAACTTTCACTTTTAGTCCTTAAAGCCACCAATAGTAATTGCTGAACAGGTAATGGCAGTATTACGTCTATCGAAATTGCAAACTCATTGATGAGACCTCATACCATTCTATGTATGCATGCATTTTGAACAGGAAGGCGGTGGTCATTACGATTTCATTCTGACATTTTACTGAACTTCAAGGGAGTTTGTGTCAGTACATGTATGTCTCAAAAGTCAAAGATTGTGTTTTATGCCTTAATCGCGAGATATTACTTTTGGGAACTGCATTGTCATGATGTGGGCAAGTTATGAAGGTGAAGGGTTGTCTGCTACATGTGGACCTCCGCAGTTACTGGGTTGAGAGTTTGGTTTTGTAGTGGGCTACAGTATGTGGGAAATGCAGTCAAAAACATGAGGGCGTTGTAATCCCGTGCCAAAACCCTCGCTCACCAAAAGTGGAGTAGCTAGCAATCCACCATGCTGCTAAGCTTTACTTCACTGATATAGTGAATTAGGTGGCATCGCGGGCAATGGGCAGTGCCGTTTTAAAAACTAACATTGATCCTTTGTCTGAATTGGCATTGCTACGTGTTGATTGATCATGAAGGCACCGGTGTGATTGGTCGAAAAGAAGCAGCGACATATTCTAGTAAAGTTGGTGTATTCCTAGCTCGGTTAGAATGGAATACATGTAGGTTCTGCATCAGGTTCAGTTTACAAACAGGTTGGCTGGATTTCCTTTCAATTTGGACATCAAAGCTATTTATTTGTGTAAAATTTCAAATCTTGAAAATAACTTCTCCGCTTTTGTGGTCACCTCGGTGGTGATGTGTATTCTTGATGAGCCTGGGAGTTGTTGACACCTGCTCTGTTTTGTATACATTCATGGGTTGTCTTCTCCACTTCAGCAATGTTAAATGTCTGTTAAACTTGTCAAAAAAGTTGGCTACCAATAGTAGTGGTGAAGCTCTGGTACTCTTATCTAATAAAACCAGCATTCTGTAGCTTGATGAATGCTGCAATACATGGGTCTGTCGAGTCTAAGCGCTCAGACTTTGCCAACCCCTCTCTGCGGGTTTGTCTAGCAGTAGGTACTTACTCAGTAGCCTCGTAGCCATTGATTTCTACAGCTAATTTTGAGCAAGATGGGACAACTATGCTAGAAACCTTCAATAATCCAAAACGAGACTTGGGTAATGTAGCATTACTCGAGCAATGCATAATTACCCAAGCCTCATTTTGGATCGTTGGTTTCCAGCATAGTTGTCCCATCTTGGTCAAAATGAGCTGTAGAAATCAATGCTCGTAACCTTCAAATTGACTCATATCACAATTTGACATGTCAGGTAATGTAGGCTAGTTGGAAGTTTAGAGCGCAGCAGATGGTCAATCCCACAGTCATGCAAAATGTCTATCAGGTGTATAGTACATAGTTGGTTGGTCTCTACTCTATCATTGTATGCATGAGGTGTATTGGTATATAGAGTGCATAAATACCATGTGCTGTTCCGGTGAAAACAGGTAAAGAAATGCTCTGTTTTGCAATCAAATCGTCATTTTGCGAAGGGACAATTCTTTGATCGCCTCAAAGTTTTACCTTTACCCTTTTCCAGCTCACAGTGACACGGGCAGGCCTATGAGAAATAAACATCTTGCTAGAAATGCGGATATACCTTTTCGAGTAAGTCTGACTTAAAGCGTCACAATTGTTGTGAGATTTTGAACTCAGTTTTATAACGGTCTTTATTTATCAAATGTACATATTTTGCAGCCTCCTGGAGCAAGTAAGGTAGATCAGGTGAAGGCACAAGTAAAAGAGTTTACACTGGACACTTTCAGGACCACTAAGCAGCTCTTCAGTGAGATAATGGGTAAAGGTACCAAGACTGTCGACCCTCAAATAGATGGTAAGTTAGCATACCTTAAATGAGTGTATGTTATCTATAAAGTTTTTTAGCTACTTACGATTCCTCAATGATATCATAATATAAAAAATGGGAAAGTAAGTTGGTCATCAATTTTTGCTACTTGAAGCGGTAAACAAGTTTTCCTCTCGATAACGTTTACTCCTCTAGCTCTGGGGTATGGTGTGTTTCTTGTCAGCTATATTTGAGAGAGTTAGCAACATTAAAACATGGAAGTTGCTTTGCTTGGAAGGTGGTGTATATTTTCCTACCAAAAATCACCCTAACACTGTAATTATATCTATCCAAGTTTCCCTACGCACAGAAAATATCATTACTTAGCAAAATAGCTACTTTTTATTCAGCCACTAGGGTAAGTTGAAACTTACAATCTGTTACGTATGCAAAAATTGTGGAGGGTTGCTAAATTGAGATAAGGGTTGGAAAAATGTTGACAACTCTTACATTTTGTGTAATATACTCCTTGTGTGGACCTGGCTCGCTCATTTATACATTCACACGGTTGATCTTGAATTATCATGCATGCTCAGAAAATCAGAATCTTGCATCAACGAAAAACGATCATTTTATTATTTGCAGTATGAAGCATAAATGTTTTTTTTTAACTAAGAGTTACCTACTCTATTTCGTACTTTTTACATGAGAGGACAACTCCTAATTTTTGGACACCTATATCACATCCTTTAAGTAGCCAAGTAGCACATTTCCTGTTCCAATGCCTCGTGTCATGTTTGTTGTAAGGTTTGTAAAGCCCTGTCTATGTTTTCTTACAGTTGCTATAGCTGAGTTGAGAGCTTTGCAGACGACATACATGAAATTATTGGAGGAAACTAGAAATCTACACAGTTATTTCTCCAATGTAATATACACGCAGGTGGGTGAAAACATGATACAGCCATCATGGTACTTTTTTTTCCAAAAGGATTTATTAACCCAAACCTATGACATACAGTCTATATTAATATTTGGTTGTAATTTGCGGTTCATAATACTACAGTTTTTTCATAAACAATTTATTTTTTAATCAACTTCTCATGCCAACAGTGCTGGCTCCCCTAATTTGTTTAATAATGTCTTTTGAACGAAATCAGGCTGGACACCAGGCGTTCACCTTTCCGTATAGTTTTTGTTGTTGCAATATATAACTATGATCATGCTGTTATATTTTGTTTATTGTAGAAACAAATGACAAATGTATTTAGTGAGTTATCTCAACGGGACACAAAACTAGCTGAAGACTTTCGATATAACGCAGAAACACAACGAGTTCTGACCAAAAATGGCGAACAACTCCTAGGTGAGCAGTAAAAGATGTCATATTGTAAATGTAACTAAACCATTGACAATGTCTGTGATCCAAACAATCACTTGGATTTCTGTTAAACAGTACTTTGTAGTAGTTTGATGTTGTTTTCTCTTACATGTATATAACAGGAAAATGACACATTTCTCAGATAGGCCCCTTTGTACTGATTTCATCCATTAATGTTGTTGCCCCCAAAATATAAGCAACAGCATTCAAACAGTTTTGTATTCGAGCAACATAAATATGCATTACTTACAGTTATAAGAAGGTAAATTCATGTTGAATAGTCAAACTCGAATTCCTGCGATTTAATTTCTGAGCAAAGTCCAATGCCAATGGTGTTGGTTCCAGGGAAATATTTCCATTAAAATGACTATTTACATGTCTAGCCTTGCTCCCATGTTAATATTCTGATGATGATGATGATGTTTTATGTTTTATAACTGGGACTGTGTGTTTTTATATTAACAGGTGCTCTAAATTTCTTCTTATCTAATATGAGAACTCTGGTGAATAAAACTATACAGGACTGTCTAGATACTGTCAAGAAATATGAATCAGCGAGGTAAGTGAGACTGAAAGGCCCACCCCTCGTAAACTACAACTGAATCTGCAAAAAAAGCAGTTATCATCCATACACATTACAACTTTTTTTCACAACTGCAACGACTTTTTCAATAGTTTTGTATCCGGGCAACGATTTTCACTATGATTTTTTTACAAAAATATTTGCAGTTTCAGTTGTAGTGTGTAAGGGCCTTAAAAGGCTAACGGGTGGCGTAGCATATTGAACATATGCGCTAAGTGCTGTGTTATATTATTTGTGAGTGGAGTGCTTTTGAAAGCATCCCATTTGTCATTTTTTACCGGTCTACTCGAAAGATGACAAGCAATAAATATTTTGCCTTAACCAGTGCAGAAAAGATTTTGGCACCTTTATTTTTTGTATTTAAAAGGTGACTAGGATTTCAAAGTGTTCGCCAAATTGCTACATTAAGCTTGCCTGTGATTTTTCGTAAATGACAAACAAAATTGATCGTAATCCGCAAAGTAAATATTGAGTTATTTCAAGATACAGCTCAGCCAATCTGAGCACAAAAAATCAACTCAGACAGAACCAAAATAAAACCAGACTGAGCAGCTTCCTGTCAGTGGTGTTTTTACATTCAATTGCGTCGGCACCATCCTCAAAGCTTAGATAATAGAAGAAGCAGAGTCAGCCCTTACATCCAGTTTTGCATAGCAAGGCTGATGCTGCCTGGTCTATAAGTTACTGTCACTTGATGCATCTCAATGAATTCCTCCTTTCCCGCATGATTGCAGAATTTTTATAATCCCCCAATCATAACTTCAAAAGCCCAACATTCTTCCCCCACTGACAGTGTGATGATTCCCTGAAGATGGAAATATCTGGTTGACAGAGTTTGAATTAGTCCACCTAGCCTCGGCTCAAAAACATACTCTAAATGTGGTAGATAATTTTTCCATCACCAGAAATGTCACTTGCATTTGGACACATGATTTTACTCTATTGAATAAAGATGCACATACCTGATGTATCCTGTTATCCTAGTGATTCTTCTTTTTTTCTAGGTTACAGTACGACACATACAGATCAGAACACGAACAAGTCATACATTCCGGAGCTTCTAACTCCTCCAAACAACAGGAGATTCAGCAGAAATACGAGGAGAGAAAGAAGAAATACGACCAACTCAAGTCTGACGTTCAAGTCAAGATGCAATTCCTCGAAGAAAATAAGGTTTGTTAGGTTTTACAAATTGAAAGGTTGAAAAGCTTGATGGTTTACATCCATGAATCCTTTGGACACCATATTCAAATTAACTGACTTTTGGAAATCTTGTATCCATTGTCAGAGGATTTGGTTCAGTTTTCCAATCATGTGACATTTAACAGAAGGACATTTTGCTTCATGAATTTGGTAGCGATTCCTGCTTCATTACTCTTTTTGACAGATACCCTACAGGAAGAAAGTATTTATTGTAATTTAAATTTCTCTACAATGGCAAATTTGCAAAATTTAAATTTAATTTGTGATTATATTTTTAAAATCTCTCCATGATAGCTTTAATGATTGAAAATCAGAAGTCAAAATTTACTAATATTTAATTCAGTGAATTTGACCATTCTGAGGCAGGTCGCTTAATTAAATTACACGTATATTATCATCCTGTAGGATACATTTTTGATAGATACCTACAATGAAATAAAACCTAGTGGCGATGTGATTGTGTATGATACCGTTTTGTTAAATGTGGGCGACAAAAGCTATTGCGTCATCAACTTTCATTCATTATTAATTTGTTTCATTATATTACTTAATTCGTTATTAGACTTAATTCACTATTAATTCAATTAATTGTTTAATTTATTTCAGAATAAGGTAGTACATAGACAGATGATATTATTCCACAACGCGATATCAGCTTATTTCAGTGGCAATCAGGAACAGTTACAGACCGTTCTCAGTCAGTTCAACGTTAAACTGAAATCCCCAAACTCAGAAGCTCAGTCCTGGCTGGAAAAATGATTATTAGACTTTCAATGTTGTAGAAAAAAACTCAGCCCAGCAACCTTGGCAAATAATGATGTGAAACTGGAACCTTGTTCACCTCTTTAGTGGTTGGAGTTTGGTTACGGTGTAAGTCTGGTTGCTCTGCTATAGATTTGGGCATGTTAATGAGTATCCCACAATGCATTACTCAATTGATGATATCATATATGATTTTGACTGAGTATTTCTGGAAATTCCAGTGAAAAATTGCATTGTGGGAATGTTGTTAACATGCCCTATTTATATCTTCAATTACACCACACATTAGGCAATTTTAGAGCAATTATCAGTTTGTTTGCTCAATTGGTTTTCTGGATAATCTTGTAATGAATGCTACCAATCTTCTTGTGAAAAAATAATTTTCGTGTATTAAAGTAATTTATAACTCCTTGACTGATAATATTGGGAGTTTTATGGGGCACAATATTCATGATAGACATACGCATGATTTGTAGCATGGATGTATGGTAGTAACATAACCATACATGTATTATACCTATGCGCAGTAATAATTGTCTACTCTCATCAATGGGGACACAATTTCATATTTTTGTAGATTATATTTCCAGTATTGATCTGACAGTAACAAGAGGGCATTTCATAGACAATAAACAATTTATTATTGTTAAGTCTATGGGGTATTTACATTCAGCAATCTTTTAATTTTTATTTTAAGCCCTCATTTCTGATTTAAACCTTTCATCCAAGAGAATCATCTTTACAGCTGTCCACTTCTCAATGGTAATTCTTTGTAACTTGCAATTCTTTTTTTGGAAACTTATTTGGAGGGTATATTGGTTATTCTGTTTTAAATAGTCCTTTTTTTTGCTTCAATTCTATGGAGAAATCTGTTGGAATGTTGATGCCAGAGGAGTTTCTATCGATGTACAATCACTGTATTTTTAACTCTTCAGTTAAGAGATTGAATATTCGTTAGCTTAGATAGTGGAAATCATGCTAGTCTTTATGAATTCTGGTTTTATGCTTCAAGATCGCAAATATCCATTATGTTTCAAGTAATTTCTCAATAAACATAATATATTTGATAAGATCTTATTTGCTTCCTACGTCAATGCAACCATTTTGTATGCCAGGGCTTATCTTTGAGTGTAAAGCAAATGAAAAAAAAATCGGTGGCCTTCTGGTGCTGATCAATGGTTCAATAGGAACGGACCTGAGGGGAGTTATCTTAGCTGGAAATTAAGTTCTCTATGCAACAATTGCATTTGAAAAACTTGATATTATAAATTATACATCTTTATTTTAATCAAACGAATAATGCGAATTGTTAGGAATAATAGTGCTGTGTAGAGGGACGAAAAACAATGCTGATAAAGTTGATGAAATGACAACAAATATTGCTACCCGTACAGTGCACATAATTATGTATAATTGGGAAAACGTGATGAATTTAAAGAAATAAATTATAGAATATTGCAAAGATATGGATATTATTTACAATAATCAGTATTTCACATTATTGATATGACTGGCTCTTTACAGTATAGCACCAACAACAGTATTGAGAATTTCATTACATGTACAGCTTACCTAAAAATTATTGAGATAAAACCTTTATACTAGAAACACATAAATAAATACAGCACTTCATGACTCAAGACATAGCCGTGAGGTCATTTACAGCGCAACAATAATATGTCCTTCGGCAAACAGCTTGAAAGCAAAGATTTTATACTGTCATCTTGATAATAAACTACTTCCCTCTATTTACTGCCTTGTTTCAATAGACATTGTGGCAAATCAATGTCTATATTTGTTTCTTATCTAGTATTTTGTGCACTGGCATCGTCGAGTTGGACATCTTCTATAATAAAAAAATACGCACATTTATTTATTTTCAAACCACTGGATTGCAGAAACTATTAGCGTATTATTTACTGAGTTGTTCTTCTCATGGCAGCGGTGGAACGACAAGTCGCGTAAGCTGACAGTTAACAAGGCAGAGCAATTTTCTTTTTGTAACAGAACAGCCCTTTACAATATGTTATATTTTAATGTGGGGAACAAAAAAGCATAAATACTGATTAGATAGCTGTTGGGTTATTCATTTGTGGCATTCAATGTCCGCCATTAAGTAAAATTTTTTGGACATCAAGGGTGGAAATTAAAAAGCCATTTTCATTTTGTGGTCACACAGGACTTACTGGTTAGAGGAGATGGAGTTGAGTAGACACATATCAGCACACCATCTGAGTAGAGAGTTACGATGAGATGTAGTCATACCTCTACTACCAGCAGATGGTAACCTACATCTGCCAGAATCCGTCACTAACTGGCAATATAATAATACAGACACTATAATCATAATCAGAATTTGAGACTCCAAACCAAACAATTCAAGTTTGGCTAAGAGAATCAACAACCATGGCTTTACAAATCTAGTCACACTGGCTACAAGAATTTCTTGATGAGCATGGAATCTCTCAACTCATAGAGTGAATTAATTCACCTAACTTCAACTCCGAAACAAAAACTTTGAGGGACACAAATAAAGGAACCTTATTGAATGGCTTGAATTGTGTTGTCCTTTCTCATTGGAGCCAATGACTTCACTGCTTCAGAGGGGAGGAGAGGCTGGTGTGTTTCATTCACAAAGTGAGAAAAGAACTATAAAAGTACGATATTCACCTCTCCAGACGGGGTAATATATGGAGTTGACCGCTGCTGACCTCTATTTGTCCCTGACCTATGATGACGAGATATTTGAGGTTGTTTTGTTGTAGGAGTAGTTTTCCTCTCTTGCTGATAATTTCTGTGAGTTATTGGAGAAGAACTCATTGCTCTACTGCGCTCATAGCAGTTGCAATGAGTGGGAGGACAATTCCTGTACAAAAAATA
>ERZ1740072.644-NODE-644-length-13863-cov-5.605374_pt1 | contig 13863 bp, 16 predicted proteins | sample MGYA00581733_ERZ1740072 | MGnify/ENA primary metagenome ERZ1740072 (study PRJEB43018, sample SAMN04849741) | marine metagenome | isolation source: floating plastic debris | place: Pacific Ocean | collected 2008-08-30 | study: EMG produced TPA metagenomics assembly...
ACGCCGGGTCGCCCCGGAAGTCCTGACCCATCTTGTCGATCTCATCGAGCAGGATTAGCGGGTTGGTCGTCTTCGCCTTTTTCAGCGCCTGAATGATTTTTCCGGGCATCGACCCGATATACGTGCGGCGGTGACCGCGAATTTCGGATTCGTCACGCACGCCACCAAGAGAGATGCGAATAAACTCGCGTCCCGTCGCCTTGGCCACAGATTTCCCAAGCGAGGTTTTGCCCACACCGGGAGGGCCGACCAAGCACATGATCGGGCCTTTCATCTTTTTGCTGCGCTGCTGCACGGCAAGATATTCGACAATACGTTCCTTAACCTTTTCAAGGCCATAGTGGTCGTTGTCGAGGATTCGTTCCGCGCGGCCCAGATCCTTTTTCACGCGCGACTTTACACCCCACGGGATGGACAGCATCCAGTCGAGATAGTTGCGCACAACAGTCGCCTCGGCACTCATGGGCGACATGTTTTTCAGCTTTTTAAGCTCGGCCTCGGCCTTTTCGCGCGCCTCTTTGCTCAGCTTGGTCTCGGCGACCTTTGCTTCCAGCTCAGCGACTTCGTTCTTACCGTCCTCGCCATCGCCCAACTCGTTCTGAATGGCCTTCATTTGCTCATTCAAATAGTATTCGCGTTGGGTCTTCTCCATCTGGGATTTGACACGCGTTTTGATCTTTTTCTCGACCTGCAGGACCGACAATTCGCCCTGCATCAGGCCGTAGACCTTTTCCAGACGTTCGCTGATGGACAGCGTTTCCAGCAGGTCCTGTTTCTGATCCACCTCAATGCCCAGATGCCCGGCCACGAGGTCGGCCAGCTTGGCAGGCTCAGAGGTTTCGCCAACGGCTGTCAGCGCCTCTTCGGGGATGTTCTTTTTGACTTTGGAATAGCGCTCGAACTCTTCGGCCACCGAACGCAACAGCGCCTCTGTCGTGGCCATATCGCCCGGCATCTCTGTCAGATACTCGGCACGGGCCTCAAAAAAATTATCGTTTTCAAGGTATTCGGTGATGCGCACACGCGCCTGCCCCTCGACCAGCACTTTGACAGTGCCATCGGGCAGTTTGAGCAGTTGCAGCACATTGGCCAGCACGCCCGCTTTAAAGATACCGTCGGAATCCGGGTCATCAATGGACGGGTCAATCTGGCTCGACAGCAGGATCTGCTTGTCATCAGCCATCACCTCTTCCAAGGCGCGCACCGATTTATCACGGCCCACAAAAAGCGGCACAATCATGTGCGGGAACACGACGATATCGCGCAGCGGCAGCACCGGATAAGAGGCGTTGAGTGGCTCTTGCATGCGTTTATTTCCTTTTGAGTGGCAAGACGGCGTGGCCCCGCTTGGCGGCAACCTGTCCCCGTCTCCTATTTCGTGTCAGGACTGCTTGATCTGTGGCCTTCGCACCCCGGTTTCAAGGGTCAGTGTGACCCGACCGCGCGGCAGGTGCAATGGGATCGGCTCGTTTGTCCACATAAAAACAGCACTCTCTGTTGGGGCTGGCGCCCATTTCACCACTAAATGTGGATAACGCCCCTGCCCTCTGCGTCAATCCGCCCCTCACAATCGCTTGAAACGCAGGCGTGCGTGTTACGTTCCGCCACTTAACCAAGGAGGTTTTCATGACCACGCTCGCTCTGTTGCTGACGGCACTTCTGTTTGGCGGCATGACACTGTTTTCGTTCGGTTTTGCCGCAGTGCTGTTCAAGGTGTTTGGGGCAAGTGAGGCACGACAGGGCATTCGAGGCGCTTTTCCGCTCTACTATCTTTGGGTGATCGCCACGGCCGCCCTCTCTGGTCTGCTGGCGCTTTTCATCAACACGCTCGCTGCCGGACTTCTGATCGCAATCGCCTTGAGTACCGCCTATGCGCGTCAGGTCTTGATGGTCCAGATCAACGCCGCAACGGACAACGGCAACAAAAGCCGGTTCAAATCGCTTCACGGCGTGTCCGTCGCAATCCAACTGGTGCAAATCGGCTTGGCAGGCTGGGCGGTTGTTCTGCTGAGCTAAGGGCGCTCACACAAGGGTCAGAACCGCCAGCAAAGACGCGGCAAACCAGACCGCAGAAAACAAAACCAGTCGCATAACAATCCTTCCCCAAGGTGTGAACACCCTTAATCTATGGGGAGTCAGTCAAAACCCATATGGGGGAATTCCTGACCTTGGATAGTGCCTGCGCCTTCACAAGGGATCGATATCACCCTGTTCCCGGCCTGCGTGGAATGCGGCCTGCCATATATCAAATGTGCCCGCCCCAATCGCATCACGCATGCCCTGCATCAGGTCCTGATAGTAGTGTAGATTGTGCCAGGTCAGCAGCATGGACGAGATGATCTCCTGACTGCGGAACACATGGTGCAGGTAGGCACGGGAATACCCGCGACAGGCCGGACAGGTGCAGCTTTCATCCAAAGGGCGCGGGTCGTTCTGGTGGCGCGCGTTCTTGATGTTCAGCACGCCGTGGCGCGTGAACACCTGCCCGGTGCGACCCGATCGCGACGGCAGCACGCAATCCATCATGTCGATGCCCCGTGCAACAGCGCCCACGATATCGTCAGGCTTCCCCACGCCCATGAGGTAACGAGGCTTGTCCTTGGGCAATTGCTCGGGCGCGTAGTCAAGGCAGCCAAACATCGCCTGCTGCCCCTCACCCACGGCGAGGCCGCCAACGGCATAGCCCTCGAACCCGATTTCGCGCAAGGCCTCGGCGCTCTGCCCACGCAGGTCCTCTTCGAGCCCGCCCTGCTGGATCCCGAACAGGGCGTGGCCGGGGCGGTCCCCGAAGGCGGCGCGGGACCGTTTGGCCCACCGCATCGACAGCTCCATGCTTTGCGCGATCCGGGTGCGGTCGGCCGGCAAGGCGGGGCATTCGTCGAAACACATCACGATGTCCGACACAAGAAGGCGCTGGATTTCCATCGAGCGTTCCGGGCTGAGCGTGTGTTTGGACCCGTCAATGTGGGATTTGAAGGTTACGCCCTCTTCGGTGAGCTTTCTGAGAGAGGCGAGACTCATCACCTGAAACCCGCCAGAATCGGTGAGGATCGGACGATCCCAGTTCATGAACTTGTGCAGACCACCCAGGGCATCGATCCGCTCGGCTGTGGGGCGCAACATCAGGTGATAGGTGTTGCCCAAGAGGATGTCAGCCCCGGTGTCACGCACCGATCCAGGCAGCATCGCCTTGACCGTTGCGGCCGTGCCGACGGGCATGAAGGCGGGGGTTCGGATCTCGCCACGAGGGGTCGAGATCAAGCCCGTCCGGGCCCGCCCGTCGGTGCCTTTGAGATCAAAAGAAAAGCCTGTCATGTCGCCCTCGCTCAATCGGAAACGCTCTGATACTCCGCCCTTTGCATGGTGCCAAGCCATGATGGCGGCTCCACACATTGACAGGGTTCGGCATACGCAAAACTGATGGGCGACAGAGGTGTGTTTACTTTGCGTTCATACGTGTCATTCGGAGCAGTAAGAGTTTCTAGCGCCAGCCCCCTCTCTCCGCGAAACGTCGCTTTAGACGTTGAAAGGCGCTGCGAATGGCGGCTCAGAGCCCAAGGTGACGGATGCTGCGGTTTGGACGAATGGCGGCTTTCTTTGGCCTTGCGGTCTTTCGATTTGTAGCGGACGCTCATGTTGAGAAACGAGTTTGAGGTAGAGATGTCAGTAACAGTCCGGCCAGTCGCAAAGCGTGATCGACAGGATTGGGATACGCTGTTCAAGGCTTACTGCAAATTTGGCGGCGATCAACAAACCGCTGGGATGCGAGATCGCGTTTGGGACTGGATACACGATGAAACAGCCCAGACGACTTGTTTCATCGCCGAAAACGATGCAGGCGATGTGATTGGTTTCGTGCATTTTCGAGAATATGAGCGCCCAATGCCTGCAACCAAAGGAGCTTACATCGACGATATGTTTGTCTCGCCTTCAGCACGCGGAAAGGGTGTCGTTGATCAGTTGATCGGTTCGGTCGGCGAGTATGCCAAGAAACAGGGCTTGGATGTGGTTCGTTGGATGACCTCTGACACCAACTATCGAGCTAGGTCAGTATATGATCGACATGCGACGAAAAGTAACTGGATAACCTACCAGCTGGACATGTGATGGTTCTCCATTCGGACTTGCATGGGCTTGGCTCTTTTGGATCGAATGATCCCCGGCAGCGGACATTGGCGCAGCTGTAGCGAATTGGTGCTTCGTCCCGCACAGCTGCCGTTTATCAGTCTTGAACGCAAAGAATCGTCGCCTCTACATCACTCCGCCGCGTACATCCCGTCATAGATCGGGGACAGCGTGTCGGCCTCAAACAGCGATGACACCGACGTGCCGTTCCAGATGTTCAGGATGGCTTGGGCGAACACGGGCGCTGTTGGTACGATGCGGATGTTTGGCGCGGCTTTGATCGGGTCGGTGGGCTGGATCGAGTCGGTGATCACCAGCGATTTCATCACCGATTTTGTCACCCGTTCGACCGCAGGGCCCGACATGACACCGTGTGAGATATAGGAGTGCACCTCCTTCGCGCCGTTCTCGATCAGGACTTCGGCCGCTTTGCACAGCGTGCCTGCAGTGTCGACCATGTCATCCACGATGATGCAGGTTTTGTCCGTCACATCCCCGATCACCGTCATTTCGGCGACTTCGCCGGCTTTCTCGCGCCGTTTGTCGACGATCGACAGCGGTGCTGTAAGCCGTTTGGCCAAATCGCGCGCCCGTGCCACGCCACCCACGTCCGGCGAGACGATCATCAGATCATCCAGTTTCCCGGCAAACTGTGTACGAATGTCGAGCGCAAAGATGGGTGAGGCGTATAGGTTGTCCACGGGAATATCGAAGAACCCCTGAATCTGCGCGGCGTGCAGATCCATTGTCAGCACCCGCTCGATCCCGGCACCGACCAACATGTTGGCCACCAGCTTGGCACTGATCGGCGTGCGGGCCTTGGAGCGGCGATCCTGCCGCGCGTAGCCGAAATAGGGGATGACCGCGGTGATCCGAGCTGCTGACGAGCGTCGCAGCGCGTCGCACATAATGAGCAGTTCCATTAGGTTGTCATTGGCCGGATTCGACGTAGGCTGGATGATGAACATATCCTCGCCGCGCACGTTCTCGAACACCTCAACAAAGATTTCACCGTCATTGAACCGTTCGACCCGCGCGTCCACCAATCCGGTGTGTACACCCCGGTGCATCGACATGCGCCGTGCGATGGCATTGGCGAGCGGCAGATTTGCATTGCCTGAAATCAGTTTCGGTTCCTGGATGTTCGGCATGTGGTGTCCCCGCGCAGCACGATAATGTGACAGATTCGTGATGTTGACATCGCTTAGCACGCGGTTAGCGTCGCGCGAACCCAACACACCCCCCAGCGGAGAAGAAAATGGCCCATATCGACTATTATTTTGCGACCCTGTCCCCTTACACCTATCTGGCAGGCAACCGCTTTGAGGAGGTCGTGGCCAAGCATGGCGCAAGCGTCACCTACAAGCCACTTGACATCATGGCTCTGTTTTCCCGCACAGGTGGTACACCGCCCAAGGATCGGCATCCCAACCGCGTGGAATACCGCGCACAGGAACTGCCGCGACAAGCCAAAAAGCTGGGGATGCCATTCAATCTCAAGCCAGCCCATTGGCCCACCAATGCCGCGCCGTCCTCCTATGCGATCATTGCGGCACAAGCAGCAGGCGGGGGGGATCTGGGGCAGCTGGTCCACACCGTTCTGCGTGCCGTCTGGGCCGAGGAAAAGGACATTGCAGAAGACGCGGTTGTGAAGGCGTGCCTTGAGGCCGCGGGATTTGATCCGGCCCTCGCCGACAGCGGATTGCTCGCCGGGGCCGAGACCTATGCGCGCAATCTTGAAGAGGCCGTGGACAAGGGCGCTTTCGGGGCACCCTTCTATATTGTTGACGACGGATCGCGGTTCTGGGGGCAGGACAAGATCGAGGAGTTGGATCTGCACCTGTCCGGCCAGCTTTGATCCCACACATTCATCGTCGCAGCTTTGGCACCGGGCCACGCCCGGTGCTGGCCATCCATTGCTCGCTTGCCCATTGCGGCGCATGGCGCGGGATGGGAACGGCGCTGGCGGACATGGTCACGCTCCATGCCTTTGATCTGCCATGCCACGGCAAGTCGGGCGATTGGGATGGGCTTGGGGTCATGCATGATACGGCCACTGATATGGCGCGGTCCGTTTTGGACGATCTGGGACCGGTCGACGTGATCGGACATTCCTTTGGCGCGACGGTGGCATTGCGTCTGGCGATTGAACATCCGTCCCTTGTCCGCAAGCTGGTCATGTTTGAACCAGTGTATTTCGCACCCGCCATGGCGGATGATCCGGGCTTTGCACAGGCATATGCGCAGGACACAGCAGAGTTTGATCGCGCATTGGACGCAGGCGACCACATGGCCGCCGCGCGGGCGTTCAATGCCACATGGGGGAATGCGGAGACATGGGATGACATCCCCCAGTCCACCAAGACCTACATGGCAGACCGCATTTCCTTCGTACGCCATTCAGCCTCGTTTCTGATCGATGACAGTGCGCGGCTTATGGCTCCGGGTCGGTTTGGGTTGGCCGACATGCCAGCCTTGTTGATACGCGGCGCAGGGTCGCCCTGGGCAAAACCGGTCAGCAACGCCATCGCAAAACGATTGCCGCAGGCACAACAGATCACGCTGGACGGCATTGGGCACATGGGGCCCATCACGCATCCAAAGGCCGTGTCTGCCCCTGTGCGCAAGTTTCTCAACGCGGCCTAGGTCGGCTCATCAATGATATGGTCTTCCCAATCCTCGTCAGCGACATCAAACTCGCTGACTGTACGCCCGCGCATGGAAACACCTGCGTCGTGCACCGTCTCGGGCGTGCCCGAAATCAGCGGATGCCAGTCGGCAAGCCCCCTGCCCTCATGCAGCAGACGATAGGCGCAGGTCTGGGGCATCCAGTAAAGATGGCTTTCAATGTTGGACGGTTTCAGCACAATGCAATCGGGCACGAACTGGTGGCGGATCTCGTACTGCGCACAGCGGCAACTGGCATCGTCCAGCAAACGACAGGCCACGCGGGTCAGGGCCACGTCTCCGCTGTCCTCATCCTCCAGCTTGTTCAGACAGCACTTGCCGCAGCCATCGCACAGCGCCTCCCACTCCGCCTCACTCATCTGATCCAGACGCTTGGTTTCCCAGAACTTCGGCGCAAAACCGGTGCGGTCGATCGGATCGCTCATAAGGCGGCCAGAATGGCGCGCGATTGTGCGCTGTCCGCGTCCATCTGCGTGATCAACGCATCAACGCTGTCAAATGTCTCTTCGCCCCTCAAATGCTCGACCAGCGCCACGGACATTGGCGTGCCGTAAAGATCACCCGAGAAATCAAAGACAAAGGTTTCAAGGTTGGGGCGGTTTTCGCCAAACATCGGACGCACGCCAAGGCTCGCAACTCCGTGATAGGCACCGGCATGCGGCCCCTCAAGCACATCGACAAGCACCGCATAAACCCCGAATGCGGGCGGATGCAGATCGTCGATGGACATATTGGCCGTGGGATAGCCTAGCTCGCGCCCGCGCTGCTCACCGCCAATGACAGGTCCTTCTATACGGTGCCAATGGCCCAGCATGGCCGCCGCATCGCGCGTCCGCCCCTCGCTCAGGGCCACCCGAATGGCAGTCGAAGACACGGTGGCCGCACTGCGCTCGATCAACGGCGCAACCGTCACACCAAACCCCATCTCCGCCCCAAAGCGCACAAGGTCCTCAGCCGTCCCGGCGCGCTTGTGGCCAAAACAGAAATCGGACCCCACCACCACATGAGACAACCCTAACCCATCGCGGATAACACGGGCGGCAAAGTCTTCAGGGGCAAGGGCCGCAAGCCCGGCGTTGAACGGCAACTCGTACAGGCGATCCACCCCCAGCTTCTGCAACCGGCTGGCGCGCGCGGCCTGGCTCATCAGGCGAAACGGCGGGGCGTCAGGGGCAAAATAGACACGGGGGTGCGGCTCAAATGTCATGACTCCCAAAGGAGCATCCGGCACAGCGGCGCGTGCCAGATCAATCACCGATTGATGGCCTAGATGCACACCATCGAAATTGCCGATGGCCGCGCTTGCGCCACGGTCCTCAGGTTCAACGAATTGATAGTCGCGGATCACCCTCATGGGGCCATGCCTAGCTGCGCCATGCACCAAGGGCAAGCCGCCCCGCATGGCTTCATCTTGCAAAAAAACTTTAGGGGAGCCCGAAGTTCGGGGGATGGCCATTGGAACGCCATTGGTCCGAGAGACACTGGCGATGCCCCCATTAAACATGTCGCCGCCGCATGGCAGCCTTTGGATCAGTCGAACTTGCGTGACGGGGCCAACACGGTCGCCTCGCCCACAAGCACCTTTTTACCGTCCACCGCGCAGTGGCAGTCCAGCTTCACCCGGCGTTTGGCAAAATCGATGTCGATCACTTTCACTTCGGCATAGACCATGTCGCCAGGGCGCACTGGGGCCAGGAATTTCAGCGACTGGCCCATATAGACAGTGCCGTGACCCGGCAGTTGCTCGCCAATCACGGCTGAGATCAGACCAGCAGTCAGCATCCCGTGGGCAATACGGCCCGCAAAGATCGTGTCGCGCGCATAATCTTCATCCATGTGGACAGGATTGTGGTCGGTGGACGCTTCGGCAGACAACTCGCTATCGCGGTCCGTGACCTGCTTGCGCAGATGACGGGACGTGCCCATGTCGGTGTCTTCGATACAGATTGTGCCGCGCGGCAGATTGTCCAACATGGGTCGCTTCCGGTAATTTTCTGACGCCAAAGCGACGCCTCACGCAATCTAATTACTTTGCGCGCGCAGAAAATCAAGCAAAATGAAGGTCAGCGCAGTTGCCCTATCGCATAGGTCGGCGCGCTCATTTCCTTTTCAAGATAAGCCGTTAGCGCCTCAGGTTCAGGTTGCACATCGGTTTTGGTCTCGGCCGCGGCCAACCCGCCAGAGATAAACAGCGAATCGATGTCTTCGCCCATGGCCCCTGCAATGTCCGTAAGCACGCCGTCCCCAATGGCCAGAATCCCTGAATCCGGCACATCCACGCCCAGTTCGAACAACCGACGCCGCGCCAGATCGTAGATCGGCGGGTGCGGTTTGCCGAAATAGAGGCTCTCGCCGCCCATCTCGGTATAAAGTTGCGCAAGCGCGCCCGCACACCATTCCCGCACCTCTCCCCGGTCCACGACGATATCCGGGTTCGCACAGAGCAGTTTGAGCCCCATCTGCTTGGCCATCAGGAATTCGGGGCGCATGACGTCCGGATCGGCCATCGGATCGCGCGGGCCTGTGCAGACTATACCTTCGGCCTGCTCAAGCGGCACGATCTGTATGTCGATAGGATCTTTGACCACACCGATGGGTTCGAAGAACCGCTCATCGCCCGGATATCCGATGAGGTGCACCTTTTGGCCAACCACCCCACGAAACATGGCAGACCGCGCGCTGTCGCCGGACGTCGCAATCGTGTCCCACGCGTCATCCGGCACACCAAAGCCCACCAGTTGTTTCGTTACCCCGGCCCGGGGACGCGGCGAGTTCGTGACTCGCACCACCTTGCCTCCTGTTTTTCGGTAGGCCAGCAAGGCCGCGCCCGCCTCGGGCAGCGCATGCACGCCGTTGTGCACACAGCCCCACAGGTCCACGAACAACGCGTCATAGCGACTCGAAATCTCTAACAGGGCGGAAATGATCTGGGACATAGGGCGCGGCTCCGGCTGGGACTATGTGGTGCGGTCTGCCACAGCCACGTGACAAGAGAAATGGGGAATGCGCCCTCGTCTTCGCTCAGACAACGCTTAATCGTCGCCGAACAAACAACAACTGCGCGCAAGCCATGCGCCGTTTGTCTGACGCTCAAGAATCAATTGAGACGTGCCATTGCCGGCCTCATGACCTTCTGAAAACCGACATACGCACCACGCGATATTCCCGGTGCTGCCGTGATCAACGAGGACAAAGCTCTTGGCGGATGGCTCTGCCACCCAGTCTTCGTGCAAGGCCTCGATGGCAGCCCTTCCAATTGCGGGCGGCGCAAAGGACGAATGCAGTTGCGCGTCCAGTGTGAATAGGTTCGCGCATGCCTTGGCGTCACCTGCCGAGTATGCGGCGGCCATCCGATCCAGATATGTCTGAAGCTCTTCTTCGGTCATCAGTGCACCCTTCAACAGCGAAAGGGTGCACGCAAGCGATGTTTTCCCGGTTCGGGTTTGCGGCTCAGACTTTGAGGTTCGGAATGATCTGCTTTTTGCGGCTCATCACGCCAGGCAGCACAACCGTGTCGCCTGTTACGGTCGCATCAAAGCTTTTCTCGGCCACGCCCTTCACCCGGTCGTTGGGGATCAGCATGGTGGCTTCTTCGTTTAGGAGCTCGCCGGCGACCAGCAGCGCCTCATCCGCCTCGTCTTCCTTGGCCACATCAACCATGGAGGCCATCAGGCTGTCCTTGCGGTCCAGTACGATCTTGGGCGCGGTGGTTTCCAGCACGGACACGCGAAACTGCGTGCCGCCCACTTCGTACTCCTTGCTGTCCATGCGCAACAACTCAGCATCGGAAAACGCCGACACGTCTGATTTCGCTTCGAACATCTCGGATGCGTAGGCTGCAATGTCCACGCCCAAGTCCTTGGCGAGATCATGCGCGATCGCTTTGTCTTCCTGTGTGGTTGTGGGCGAGCGGAACTCGAGTGTGTCAGACAGAATGCAGGACAACATCGCGCCTTTGATGCTCGTTGGCATTTGCGCCATGTCTTTGCCGATCATCTTCCACATGATGGTCGCTGTACACGCCAGCGGCTCGATCCGGATGTCGATGGGCCCTTTGGTTTCCAGACCACCAACCAGTTTGTGGTGGTCGATGATGCCCGTGATGTCGGCGTCATTGATCGCATCGGGCAATTCGGCAGGGTTGTTGGTATCCACGATGACGACCGGCTGGTCCGCCTCGACACCGTCAACGATGCGCGGCTTGGGCAGGTTCCACTTGTTCAGAACAAACGCGGCTTCGGTATTTGGCTCGCCCAGCAGAACAGCCTCGGCCGCGCTGCCTTTGATCTCGTTGAGATACCACGCCCAGATGATCGGCGAGCCTGTGGAATCGGTGTCGGGGGATTTGTGGCCAAAAACCAGAGTTGTCATATCGTTTTGTCCTTGAGGAGGAGGAGTGATTTTCGCGCCCTTATAACAACATGGACTGGCGTGTCACGGGTGTGCGGCTTGATCCCTGATCTGTGACCAGATAGAGTTGTGCCATCTGTAAAAGGAGTGCCCTGCACATGGACAAACTGGCCTGACCGCCCACCCGTTCCCGCACCACATGACAGGTGCGCCTTTCTTCAGGAGTGATCTGACATTGGACCATTTGGCCTGACCCGCATTGCGGGCATCGCTTGGCGTTCGCGCCACTTCCATTTCTTCAGACGAAAGAGGCATCCCATGCCCAAGAACACCAAACCCCCTGCCCCGCGCAGGACCAAAACACCTGTGTCAAAAACAAACCGCCCCGCGCGACCGCCTGTCCCGGCGCAGCGTCCAGCCAACCTGCGCACCCAGATCAGAGGCGGGCGTCCGCCGCGCATTCCGGGACGCACCGGGGGCCGCTAAACCCTTGCCAAGGGACCGTGCGTGGGGTTTCTTCGCGCGGCCCGACCCAACCCGGACAATCATATGAGCCAGCGCGAAACCGATCTTTACCAGCCTATAAAAACCTTTCTCGAAGGACAGGATTACGTCGTCAAATCCGAAGTGGGTGCGGCGGATGTGGTGGCGGTGCGAGGGGGCGAGCCGCCCTTGATCGTCGAACTGAAACTGGGGTTTTCGCTGACACTGGTGCATCAGTGCGTTTCACGGCTGTCGGTGGCGGATGACGTGTACATGGCCGTTGCGCGGGGTAAAGGAAAGCGGTTTCAAAAGTCGCTCAAGGACATGACCCGCCTGTGCCGTCGTCTTGGTCTGGGGCTGATCACGGTCCGTCTCTCAGATGGGTTGGTTCAGGTGCATTGCGATCCGGGGCCCTACGCCCCGCGCAAGAACACCCGAAAAGAAAAACAACTGCTGAAGGAATTCGCCGGGCGCACAGGCGACCCCAATGATGGCGGGCAAACGCGCGTGGGATTGATCACGGCCTACCGGCAGGATGCGCTCAAGCTGGCGTTGTACCTGTTTGAAGTGGGCGCCAGCAAAGGGGCCGATGTGGCGCGTGAGACGGGCGTAAGCCGGGCCACAACTATGATGCGCGATGATCACTACGGCTGGTTTGAAAAAGTTGAAACGGGTGTCTACGGCCTGACACCCAAAGGTGCCGAAGCCGTGGCTGCGTCAGGCGTCGTCTTGGGAGGTTGACCCGGTCTTGGTACGGTTCAGGCCGGAACAAGCGTATCCGCCATCAGGTCGTCCAGAAACAGACTGAGCAGTTGCAACCGCCCCGATACGTCTGCTTTACGATACAACGCAGCACATTGTGCCTTGACCGTGCCTTGGGCAGTGTCACGCAGGTTCGCCATATCAGCCACCGAATATCCCTTGATGGCCAAAACAGCGACGGCGCGCTCGGCTTCGGTCAAATTCCATTCGGTAAATCGCAACTCAAGCAAGTCTGCAAATGCACCCGAGGCCACTTTGAGTTGATCCGCCATCTGATCCTGGCGACGCAGCACATGCCGCAGCTCGGATGCAGTAAAGGCCAACCCAAAAAAGAGAGCCACGGTAATGATCGCTTCGACTATGTCGCTTTCAGCCAGGGTGCTATTGTGGCCGGGGACGAACAGGTCCAACACCACGTCCAAGACGAAATAAATGCAACAAACGCCCTGGATGGCGAACAAAGTCCAAAGGATAGTGCGGCGTGAAGGCATAGAAGCAGTCCGTCAAGTGATGGGCCGCCCGGACAACTCCGGGCGGCAATAGTCTGGGACAGCTTAGTCATCACTGTGGCAGTCGTCATCCTCGGTTTCGATTTCAGTGATCAGGCCCGTGTCCATCGCGACTTCGATCTCCAGTGCGACGCCGTCCAGCATCACTTCAGCCTCGATCTCGTTACCTTCGATTTCGACTTCCTGGACCTCATAACCCATGTCTGTAAGGGCAGCGCGCACATCGGCCTCGGTGCTGCCCAGTTGCTGGCCCACATCCAGCTGCGCCAGAGCAGCAGCCGGGATCAAAAGGGCAGTCAAAAAGGCGGATTTGGTAAACGTTTTCATCAGGGTGTCTCCACTAGGTTGAATGCGCCGCGTTGGTGCGGCTGGGAGTCATCTGTGCCTTGGATTGCCTGATCTGAATCCGACTTTTGGCGTAGAAGCAAAGGCCTAGGCCAAAGGTTTATGCCCGCTCGCAGAACTTTTTCTGAAACCCTTCAGGCTGAGACGTTGACTTGGGTCGAAATGGCCCCTAACTACACGCCGTTATCACTCAGCAGAGTTGAGTGCTAATCACCCCGAGACCGGGGTGCGGAGAGGAAACTTTGAGCCTTAAGGAGCTGCAAAGATGGCATTGAAACCGCTTCATGACCGCGTGCTGGTACGCCGCACGGAAAGCGAAGAGAAAACTGCTGGCGGGCTGATCATTCCCGATAGCGCGAAAGAAAAGCCCAGCGAGGGTGAAATCGTTGCTGCAGGCCCCGGTGCCCGCAAAGACAGCGGTGAGCTGATCGCAATGGCCGTGTCCGCTGGGGACAAAGTGCTGTTTGGCAAATGGTCCGGCACCGAAGTCACCATCGACGGCGAAGAGCTGCTGATGATGAAAGAATCCGACATCATGGGGATCATCGAGTAAGCGCACACCGCTTCTCTGATCCTCCAATCCACATTCTCAAAGGAGAAA
>ERZ1740072.645-NODE-645-length-13863-cov-4.836834_pt1 | contig 13863 bp, 11 predicted proteins | sample MGYA00581733_ERZ1740072 | MGnify/ENA primary metagenome ERZ1740072 (study PRJEB43018, sample SAMN04849741) | marine metagenome | isolation source: floating plastic debris | place: Pacific Ocean | collected 2008-08-30 | study: EMG produced TPA metagenomics assembly...
GTCGCGGTCAGAACGTGCGTCTGGCCAGCCAGCTGACCAACCTCGACATCGACATTATGACCGAGGCCGAAGAATCAGCCCGCCGTCAGGCGGAGTTCGAAGAGCGCACCAAGCTGTTCATGGACACGCTCGACCTCGACGAATTCTTTGCCCAGTTGCTGGTCTCCGAAGGGTTCACGAACCTCGAAGAAGTGGCTTACGTCGAACTCGACGAACTGCTCGTCATCGACGGTGTGGACGAAGGCACCGCAGAAGAGTTGCAGGCCCGCGCCCGCGACGTGCTTGAGGCGCAGGCCAAGGCGGCGCTGGACAATGCGCGCAGCATGGGCGCCGAGGACAGCCTTATTGAATTCGATGGTCTGACACCCCAAATGGTGGAGGCGCTCGCCAAGGACGACGTCAAAACTCTCGAAGATTTCGCAACCTGCGCTGACTGGGAACTGGCCGGTGGCTGGACAACCGTTGACGGGGAGCGTCACAAGGATGACGGCGTGCTGGAGCCCTTTGACGTGTCTTTGGAAGAAGCGCAGCACCTGATCATGACGGCGCGCATTCTGGGCTGGGTCGATCCCGCGGACCTCGAGGCGGACGAAGACGCCGAAGAGGGTGCCGAAGCAACTGAGGAGGCCGAGGCCTGAGCGCAGGCCGCGGGTCTCGCACATGGGTCGCGGTGGCGCCTCCAAGGATCGGTCCGACGGGCCAGAGCGCAAGTGCCTTGCCACGGGTGAGGTACAGCCGAAATTCGGGCTGATCCGCTTTGTCATTGGGCCCGAGGATCAGGTCGTGCCGGATGTTGCGGGCAAATTGCCCGGTCGTGGCATGTATGTTGCTGCGGACCGGGGCGCGCTGGACACGGCGGTGAAGAAGAAGCTGTTTTCGCGCGGTGCGAAACGTCAGGTGACGGTGCCGGACGGTCTGGTGGACGAGGTCGAGCGGCAATTGGCCCGCCGCGTGGGCGACTTGATCGCGCTGTCCCGCAAAGGGGGCCGCGCGGTCGCCGGGTACGAGAAGGTCAAGAACATGCTTGCGCTCGAAGAGGCGCAGGTGCTGGTGCAGGCGTCTGATGGCTCGGGCCGTGGCAAGTCCAAGCTGAGCACGCCGCATTTCGGAACGTATATCGGCTGTTTGACAGCGGATGAGTTGGGTTTGGCCTTTGGTCGCCAAACTGTGATACATGGGGCGCTCGCCTCTGGTGGACTCACGCAACGTGTTGTAGAGGAAGCCAACCGTTTACGCGGTGTGCGTGAAATTACGGCGGCAGGGGCCGCCGGGAAGGATTGACGAGCTTTGAGCGATACTGACGGGAAAAAGACATTGGGTCTGCGCAGCGGCGCGCGTCCGGGGAATGTGAAGCAGAGCTTCAGCCACGGGCGGACCAAGAATGTCGTCGTCGAAACCAAACGCAAGCGGGTCGTGGTACCCAAGCCCGGAGCTAGCAAGGCCGCCGGACCCGGCGGTGCGTCCGCCGGTGATCCAAGCCGTCGCCCCGCTGGCATTTCCGATGCGGAGATGGACCGCCGTCTGAAGGCCGTGCAGGCCGCCAAGGCGCGCGAGGTCGAAGAAGCGGCGAAACGTGCCGAAGAGGAAAAGGCGCGCGAAGCGGATCGTGAACGCCGCCGCGCCGAAGCCGAGGCCAAGGAGCGCGAAGAGCGCGAGCGCGAGGAAGCGCTGAAGGCCAAGGAAGAGGAAGCCAAGCGCAAGGCCGCCGAAGCAGCCGCCGCAGCCCAAGCTGCCGCCGCCGCCCCGGCGGAGGGTGCCGCCAAGCCGGCGCAACGTCAGGCGACGCCAGCGGCTGCGCCTCGCAAGACAGATCGCGACCGCGAACAGCGCCCCAGCAACCGGGGCCGCGATGATGGCGGACGCCGGTCGGGCAAGCTGACGCTGAACCAGGCGCTGTCGGGTGGCGAAGGCGGGCGCCAACGCTCCATGGCCGCGATGAAGCGGAAACAGGAACGTGCGCGCCAGAAGGCAATGGGCGGTACGGTCGAGCGTGAAAAGGTCACGCGCACCGTCAACCTGCCTGAGGCCATTGTCGTCTCCGAGCTGGCCAACCGTATGGCGGAACGTGTGGGCGACGTCGTCAAGGCGCTGATGAACAACGGCATGATGGTCACGCAAAACCAGACCATCGACGCCGACACCGCCGAACTGATCATCGAAGAGTTCGGCCACAACGTGCAGCGCGTGTCCGACGCCGACGTCGAAGACGTGATCAAGGAAGTGGTCGACAGCGAAGATGATCTGCAAGCGCGCCCACCGGTCATCACGATCATGGGCCACGTGGATCACGGCAAGACATCCCTGCTGGATGCCATCCGCGACGCCAAGGTCGTCGCCGGCGAGGCAGGCGGGATCACGCAGCATATCGGTGCCTATCAGGTGAAAACCGATGGCGGCGCGGTGCTGTCTTTCCTCGACACGCCCGGCCACGCGGCGTTCACCTCGATGCGGTCGCGCGGTGCGCAGGTGACGGACATCGTGGTGCTGGTTGTTGCGGCGGATGACGCCGTGATGCCGCAGACCATCGAGGCGATCAACCACGCCAAGGCCGCCGAAGTGCCGATGATCGTTGCGATCAACAAGATCGACAAGCCTGACGCGCAACCCGACAAGGTGCGCACCGATCTGCTGCAACACGAGGTTATCGTCGAAAAGATGTCCGGCGAAGTGCAGGATGTCGAAGTGTCGGCGATCACCGGTCAGGGCCTGGACGAACTGCTCGAAGCGATTGCGCTGCAATCCGAAATCCTCGAACTCAAGGCCAACCCCGACCGCGCCGCGCAAGGTGCCGTGATCGAGGCGCAGTTGGACGTGGGCCGCGGTCCCGTGGCCACCGTTCTGGTACAGACGGGTACGCTGCGGCAGGGCGATATCTTTGTCGTGGGTGAGCAGTACGGTAAGGTCCGCGCGCTGATCAACGACAAGGGCGAGCGCGTCAAGGAGGCTGGCCCATCGGTGCCGGTCGAGGTTCTGGGCCTCAATGGCACACCCGAGGCCGGCGACGTTCTCAACGTGACCGAGACCGAGGCGCAGGCCCGTGAAATTGCCGAATATCGCGAGAAGGCAGCCAAGGACAAACGCGCGGCTGCGGGTGCGGCAACCACACTCGAACGTCAACGAACTGCCCATTCTGGTCAAGGCGGACGTTCAGGGCTCTGCCGAGGCGATCGTTCAGGCGATGGAGAAAATCGGCAACGACGAGGTGCGCGTGCGCGTGCTGCATTCGGGCGTTGGCGCGATCACGGAAACCGATGTGGGCCTGGCCGAAGCGTCGGGCGCGCCCATCATGGGCTTTAACGTCCGGGCTAACACGCCCGCGCGGAACTCAGCCAACCAGAAGGGTGTCGAGATCCGGTATTACTCCGTGATCTACGATCTTGTGGATGACGTGAAATCGGCAGCCTCCGGTCTTCTGAGCGCCGAGATCCGCGAGAACTTTATCGGTTATGCGCAGATCAAAGAGGTCTTCAAGGTCTCTGGTGTGGGCAAGGTCGCAGGGTGTCTGGTCACCGAAGGTGTGGCGCGCCGGTCCGCCGGGGTCCGTCTGCTGCGCGACAACGTGGTTATCCACGAAGGGACGCTGAAAACGCTCAAGCGCTTCAAGGACGAAGTGGCCGAAGTGCAGTCGGGTCAGGAATGCGGCATGGCGTTCGAGAACTACGACGATATCCGTCCCGACGACGTGATCGAGATCTTCGAGCGCGAAGAGATCACCCGCGTGCTCGACTAGATCGGGGCCTTCGACAATGCAAAAGGGACGGCGTTTGCCGTCCCTTTTTTGTGTGCGTGCCGTGCGTGCCTGAAATCAGGCGGCGCGGGTAACTGGCATACCGGAAAACGTTGATCCGTCAACGCGGACGGTCATCCGACCGTCGGGCAGCGTGCGGACATAGAACCCTTGCACGAGGATAGAGCTCCCCAATGCGATGGTGCGCAGCATACGTTTCCTCCCCAAAGAAAATGCGTGTAACAAACTTATAAACTTTGGTTAATAAGTCACCAACAAAACGCACGCATTGATGGAAAAGTTTGCGATTTAGAAACGCAAGGGGTGAGTTTCAGAGCCAGTCGCGCAGGATCGGGATCAGCGGTATGTCGGCTTCGGGCATGGGAAAGTCGCGCAGTTTCGAAGGCTTGACCCATTTGAGCGCCTGCCCTTCGCGTGATTGCGGCGTCCCTTCCCACTTGCGGCAGGCAAATAGCGGCATGAGCAGGTGAAAGTCGTCATAGCTGTGGCTGGCAAAGGTCAGCGGCGCGAGACAGGACGCCCAGGTGTCAATGCCCAGCTCTTCCTGCAACTCGCGGATCAGCGCGGCTTCGGGTGTTTCGCCCGATTCGACCTTGCCGCCGGGGAATTCCCACAGGCCAGCCATCGACTTGCCTTCGGGCCTTTGGGCGAGCAGCACGCGACCGTCGATGTCGATCAGGGCGACGGCCGAGACAAGGACAACCTTCACGACCGGTAATCCGCGTTGATGGAGATATAGCCGTGGGTCAGGTCGCAGGTCCAAACGGTGGCCGCGCCGGTGCCAAGGCCGATATCAACGGCGATCCGGATGTGGTCACCTTTCATATGCGCGGCGCTGTCTGCCTCGCTGTAGTCGGGGCTGACCCAGCCGCGGTCCGCAACCACGACATCGCCAAAGCGGATCGACAGGGCGTCCCGGTCGGCGGCAGCGCCGGATTTGCCCACCGCCATCACGATACGACCCCAGTTCGGGTCCTCGCCCGCGATAGCTGTTTTGACGAGCGGGGAGTTGGCGATGGACAGGCCATGTGTCTTGGCATCCGCATCGGAAGCGGCGCCGGTCACGGTGATCTCGACGAACTTGGTCGCCCCTTCGCCATCGCGGACCACCAGGTGCGCGAGATCGAGCATGACGCCGTGCAACGCGTCGGCAAAGCCGTCGTGCCCGGTAACATCCACGCCCGACGTGCCCGTCGCAGCGCAAAGCAGGCTGTCGGAGGTGGAGGTGTCGCTGTCCACGGTGATGCAGTTGAACGTGCGGTCGTTCAGGCGGCTGACGAGCGCCTGCAAGTCCGGCTGCGCGATATGCGCATCGGTAAAGATGTAGACGAGCATTGTCGCCATGTCCGGTGCGATCATGCCGGACCCTTTGGCAATGCCGCTGATCGTGACGGTCTGACCGTTTACATCACATGTGGCTGCGGCGCCTTTCGGATAGGTGTCGGTGGTCATGATGGCCTGTGCGGCGCCGTCTATGCCGTCGGGGGTGAGGGTGTCCACAAGCTCCGCGATCTTGCCGGTGCTCCGCTCCTTGGGGAGGGGTTCACCACTCACGCCGGTCGATGCGGTAAAAACACGTGCCTCCGGCAGGCCGGTGGCGTCCGCCACAGCGTCGACCACGGCTTGGGTCGCCTCGACCCCGTTGCGTCCGGTAAAGGCGTTGGCGTTGCCCGCGTTCACGAGGATCGCAGCCCCCGCGCCACTGTCACCGCCCAGCTTGGACTGGCAGTCGAGCACCGGCGCAGATCGCGTGGCCGACCGGGTGAACACGCCCGCAACAGATGTGCCGGGGGCGCAGACGGCCAGCATCACGTCCTTGCGACCAGCGTATTTTACCCCAGCCTCGGTACTGGCGAACCGGACGCCAGCAACGACAGGCATGTCGGGAAACGCCGCCGGAGCCAGCGGTGAACGGGGCAGTGTGTCGGCCATGGGTTACTGAAGCAGCCCGATGTCGCGCAGGATCACCGGATCAATCTCTTGCGAGCCGGTCTGGTCGACCTCGGCCACGTCGCGCAGTTCCTTGACCCTTGCGTCGATGGCATCGGTGCGCAGCTCGTTTTCCAGCTCGCCCCGAATGTCTTCGAGCGCGGGCAGATCGGCGGTCCGGGTCTCAAGCAATATGATGACGTGCCAGCCGAACTGGGTCTGCACCGGGTCGGACACTTCGCCCGGTTCCAGCGCAATCACTGCCGCCTCAAAGGACGGGACCATCATGCCGGGCCCGAACCATCCCAGAGAGCCGCCATTGGGCCCGGAGGGGCCGGTGGATTTCTCGCGCGCTGTCGCGGCGAAGTCGGCGCCGCCGTCCAGATCAGCCTTGATCGCCAGCGCTTCTTCCTCGGAGGCGACGAGGATGTGCGAGGCGTTGTATTCTTCGGTCGGGGTCGCATCGGCATAACGGGCGTCATAGGCCGCCTGCAAGGCTTCGGGTGTCAGCGCGTTGGCCAGTACCGTCTCGATCACCTCACCTGCCGTGACCGACCGGGTCTCGTTTTCCAGCGACAGCTGCGCCCGTTTGGGCAGGTCTCCGTCGAACGATTGGGCCAGCAGCGTCTGCTGGATCAGCTGGTCGAGGATGCCATCAAACAGCACCTGATCGGGCAATTCCTGAAATCGCTGGGGCAGGGTTGCGCGGGCGGTGATCATGTGGCCGATGGTGATATCCGTGCCGTTCACGGTTGCGACAACAGTGTCGGCGTCCTGTGCCGCGGCGGGCAGGGCCATGGCTGCGGTCACAGCCAATGCAGACAGGGAGAAGAAGCGTTTCGACATGGATCAGTCCTTGGGCTTGGTGCGCGGCCTGGGCGCGCATTGACACGGTTTCACGTGACCCTTACATCGCCCTATGGACGCGGCCTGGGCCGATTATTGCCCCCGATACTTATGGGCTTGGCGCGCGACCGGCAAGCAGTTGCTGCACAACATGAATTGATCGGCTGGAGACGGTATGCTCGGTTTCGGAACACTCACCAAAAAGGTGTTTGGCACCCCAAATGATCGCAAGATCAAGAGCGTGAGGCCAGTCATTGAACAGATCAACGCGCTGGAGCCCGAGTTCGAGGCGCTGAGCGACGAAGGCCTGAAGGACAAGACGGAAACCCTGGCGCAGCGCGCGATGGGGGGTGAAGAGCTTGACGCGCTCCTGCCCGAGGCGTTTGCGAACTGTCGGGAGGCCGCGAAACGCGCGCTGGGTCTGCGGGCGTTCGACACGCAGCTGATGGGCGGGCTGTTCCTGCACCAGGGCAACATCGCCGAGCAGAAGACGGGTGAAGGCAAGACGCTGACCGCGACCTTTGCCGCCTACCTGAACGCACTGACGGGCAAGGGCGTGCATGTCGTCACAGTCAACGAATACCTCGCCCAGCGGGATGCCGAATGGATGGGCAAGGTCTTTGCCGCGCTCGGCCTGACCACGGGCGTCGCCTATGCCGGTATGGACGAAGAGACCAAGCGTGCCGCCTATGCGTGCGACATCACCTATGCGACCAACAACGAGCTGGGCTTCGACTACCTGCGCGACAACATGAAACCGTCCATTGATCAGTTGGTACAGCGCGGGCACAACTTTGCCATCGTGGACGAGGTGGACAGCATCCTGATCGACGAAGCGCGGACGCCGCTGGTGATCTCGGGCCCGTTGCAGGACCGGTCGGAGATGTATGTGACCATCGACGCGCTGATCCCGCTGATCGAGGAAGCGCATTACGAACTGGATGAAAAACAGCGCAGCATCACCTTTACCGAGGATGGCAACGAGTTCATCGAGGAACAGTTGCGCGCCCGCGGCATGATCGAGGAAGAGGCGTCGCTGTACGATCCCGAAAGCACAACGATCGTGCACCACGTCAACCAGGGTCTGCGCGCGCACAAGCTGTTCAAGAAGGACAAGGATTACATCGTCCGCAATGGCGAGGTTGTCCTGATCGATGAATTCACGGGCCGGATGATGGCGGGCCGTCGTTTGTCCGACGGGTTGCACCAGGCGTTGGAGGCCAAGGAACAGGTCCAGATTCAGCCCGAGAACCAGACGCTGGCGTCGGTGACCTTTCAGAACTACTTCCGTCTCTATGGCAAGCTTTCGGGCATGACCGGGACCGCCGTCACCGAGGCCGAAGAGTTCGCGCAGATCTACGGCCTTGGCGTGGTCGAAGTGCCGACACACCGCCCCATCGCCCGCGTGGACGAGGACGATCAGGTCTATCGGACTGCCAGCGAGAAGTACAAAGCGATCATCGACGAGATCAAGAAGGCCAACGAGAAGGGGCAGCCGATCCTGGTCGGGACAACCTCCATCGACAAGTCCGAGATGTTTTCGGAAGCGCTCAAGGCCGAAGGGATCGAACACAACGTCCTCAACGCGCGCCAACACGAGCAAGAGGCGCAGATTATCGCGGATGCGGGTAAATTTGGCGCGGTCACCATCGCGACGAACATGGCCGGGCGCGGCACGGATATTCAGCTTGGCGGAAATGTCGAGATGAAGGTGCTGGAGGCGATCACGGCCGATCCCGAGGTGGACCCCGAAGAAACACGCGCCCGTATCGAAGCGGAACACGAAGACGAGAAGAAGAAAGTGCTGGAGGCCGGTGGCTTGCTGGTCCTCGCATCTGAACGTCACGAGAGCCGCCGGATCGACAACCAGCTGCGTGGCCGGTCGGGCCGTCAGGGTGACCCGGGCCGCACGTCGTTCTACCTGAGCCTCGAAGACGACCTGATGCGCATCTTTGGCTCCGATCGGTTGGACAAGGTGCTGACAACCTTGGGGCTCGAGGAAGGCGAGGCGATCGTCCACCCGTGGGTGAACAAATCGCTGGAACGGGCGCAAGCCAAGGTCGAGGGCCGGAACTTTGACATCCGCAAGCAGCTGTTGAAATTCGACGACGTGATGAACGACCAGCGCAAGGTCGTGTTTGCCCAACGGCGCGAAATCATGGAAGCCGAGGACCTGTCGGAGATCACCTGTGACATGCGCGACGAGGTGGTGGATGATCTGATCGACCAGTACCTGCCCGAAGGGTCATACGCGGATCAGTGGGACAGCGAAGGGCTTTATGCTGCCGTTATCGAAAATCTGGGCGTGGATGCACCCGTCATGGAATGGTGCGAGGAAGAGGGCGTGGACGACGAGCAAATCCGCGAACGCCTGATTGCCGCCAGCGACGCCATGCTCGCCGAAAAGCTCGAGGCGTTCGGGGCCGAGAACATGCGCAGCATCGAAAAGCAGCTGGTGCTGCAGGCCATCGATGGCAAGTGGCGCGAGCACCTGCTGACTTTGGAACACCTGCGGTCCGTGGTCGGCTTTCGCGGCTATGCGCAGCGTGATCCGCTGAACGAGTACAAGAACGCGGCGTTCCAGCTCTTTGAGGGGATGCTGGAAAGCCTGCGGACCGAAGTAACGAACAAGCTGTCGCGCATCCGCCCCCTGACCGAAGAAGAGCAGCAGCAGATGCTGGCGCAGGTTGAGGCCCAACAGGCAGCGGCCCAGCAGGCCGAAGTGGTCGACACGCTGCCAACGCCCACCGAAGAAGCAGTTGCCAGCGGTTTTGACGAAAGCGATCCGGCGACCTGGGGCAACCCCGGGCGCAACGAACAATGCCCTTGCGGATCGGGCAAAAAGTTCAAGCATTGCCACGGGCGCGTCTGACACCGCGCCCCATTCCTGCCCCAAAGACTCCCCCGCCCGGCCACATGCTGGCCCTACTTATGCGCGAAGCGTTGACGGAACCAATCCGTCGAGAGGGCCTGGGACCATGTCGCACAAGAAGGAAATCATGACCGCCGTGGGGACGTTGGCGATTGCCGTCGGCATCGGCTTTGTCATGCAGCGCAGCGATGCCGCGCAGGAACGATACGGAAACGGCGCGCCCGCGCCCGTCGTTGTGCAGACATCGTCCATCACGGGCAACCTCCTCGAAACCAAGCGCGACGACACCCTGATCGAGGTCCAGTCAATCGAGCTGACCTCTGCCACCGAAGTGTCGCCCGCCCCGGTCCCCGAGGCCGAAGCGCGGGTGACACGTGTCGCAGCGCCGTCGTCCGACGCACTTGCCCCGCCCCCGGCGGAGGACCGCGCGCCGCAGATCGCCCAGTGTGGCATGACCGCGTCTGCCGAGGCGGTGCCCGGTGGCATCGCCAGGCTGGAACTGCACGCACCTTGCGCGGTGAACGATCGGCTGACGGTGCACCACAACGGACTGATCTTCAGCGAGGCGACAGACGACGCCGGCAAGCTGTCGGTGCTGGTGCCCGCACTGGCCCGTGAGGCCGTGTTTATCCTCGCCTTTTCCAACGGCGATGGTGCTGTTGCCCAAGTGTCCATCCCGGATATCGACGCGTTTTCGCGGGTCGCGCTGCAATGGCGCGGACAGGCTGGCTTTCAACTGCACGCACGTGAGTTCGGCGCAGGCTATGGCGAGGCCGGGCATGTGTGGTTCGGCGGCGATATGGTTGGCGAAGGGTTCCTGAACGGCGAGACCGGCGCGCTGATGCGCCTCGGTGACGGCGAACTGGCCGATCCGCTGGTGGCTGAGGTTTATACCTTTGCCTCCAACCGCGCGGGGCGCGAAGGCCTGATCGACCTGAGTGTCGAGACCGAGATCACGCTGGCCAATTGCGGCCTCGAGGTCGAGGCGCAGACCCTCGAGATGTCGGAGCGTGGCAATATCACCACGCGCGATTTGACGCTCGCCGTACCTGGCTGTGATGCGGTTGGTGACTTTCTGGTGTTGAACAATCTGGTCTCAGACATGACAGTTGCGTCTAACTGATCGCAACAAGGGCAGTGACCTCTAATGGCATGGCTCCGTGCGGCGTTTTGCGCCGCACTTTTTCTTTGTGGGACCGCGCTCGCCGCGCAGGATGTGACCCTGACATCGCCCGATGGCCAGGTGGAGATCAGCGGCACCCTGCTGGGTTTTGACGGCGAGTTTTACCGGGTCGAGACGATCTATGGCGAGCTGACGGTGGACGGGTCCGGCGTGCAGTGCGAAGGGCCGGCCTGCCCCAACCTCCAGAACTTTGTGGCCGAGGTGAGCGTATCCGGCTCCGCCACGATGGGCGCAGTGCTGCTGCCCGCGCTGATCGAAGGGTTTGCCTTGCGCAACGGCTATACCACGCACCGGTTCGAGACGGACGCGCAGACCTACACCTACGAGCTGCGCAACGCCGACGACGCGCAACCGGTCGCGCGGTTCTACGTCTGGGTGTCGAACACGGATGAGGGGTTTGCCGATCTGCTGGCCAACGATGCCGATATCGTCATGGCCCTGCGCGAGATCAGGCCCGATGAACGTCAGCGCGCCCGCGATGCGGGGCTGGGTGACTTGACGCAGGCCAACCGAAGCCGCGTTCTGGCGCTGGATGCGATGGTGCCCATCGTGGCGCCGACGAACCCGGTCGACACCATTTCCCCCACCGCGCTGGCCGAGGTGCTGGCAGGCCGCATCACCAACTGGTCCTTGCTGGGCGGGGCGGATGCACCCATTGCCGTGCACCTGCCGGGCGTGCGCACCGGGCTGGGTCAGGCGGTTGAGGATGACGTGATGGGTCCGGTCGGCTTTGCCCTCGCCGACGATATTGTGCGCCATGACCGCGGGGCTGATCTGGTGGCGGCGGTGGGGCGTGACCCCTTTGCGTTGGGTGTGGCGAGCTATGCCGATATCGGCAATGCCCGCGCGCTGAGCCTGACGGGGCCTTGCGGCTTTTCCCTGTCGGCGTCGCGCGGCACGATCAAGACCGAAGACTATCCGTTGACTGCACCGATGTTCCTGTACCTGCCCGCCCGCAGACTGCCCAAGGTGGCGCGCGATTTTCTAGCCTTTACCCGCGGTGCATCGGCTCAGGTGATGATCCGCCGGGCCGGTTTCGTCGATCAGGCACCCGAGGAGGTGTCGATCGACCGGCAGGGTTACCGGTTTGCCAACGCGGTGACCGCCGCCGGGCCGGAGGTCTCGCTGGAGGAATTGCAGCGCATGACGCGCACGCTCTACCCGATGGCGCGGCTATCGATTTCGTTCCGGTTCGAGACGGGGTCGGTGCGGCTGGATGCGCAATCGCGGTCGAACGTGCAGCAACTGGCCCGCGCCCTGGAGCAGGGGACGTATGATGCCCGGCAAATGCTGCTGGTTGGGTTCAGTGATGGCGATGGCCCGGCAGAGACCAACCGCGACATCGCACTGCGCCGTGCCGAGGCGGTGCGCCGTGCCCTTGTGCGGGCGGCGGAGACGGCGAATTTTGATCGGATCGATCTGGGTGTCGATGCGTTCGGGGAGGCGCTGCCGATGGCCTGCGACGACAGCGAATGGGGCCGTCAGGCGAACCGGCGGGTCGAGGTGTGGGTCCGATAATTCAAAGGTAACCCTCTGATTTAAAGCTCAGTTCCCGGGACTTTCCGACAATCAGGTGGTCGTGCAGCGTGAGGCTGAGCGCCTGGCAGGCCGCATCAATCTGTGCCGTCATGTCGATATCGGACTGGCTGGGCGTGGGATCACCCGAGGGGTGATTGTGCACGAGGATCAGCGCGGAGGCGTTCAGCTCCAGCGCGCGTTTGGCGACCTCGCGCGGGTAGACGGGGACGTGGTCGACGGTGCCCTTGGCCTGTTCCTCATCCGCGATCAGCACGTTCTTGCGATCAAGGTACAGCACGCGAAACTGTTCGGTTTCGCGGTGGGCCATGGTCGTATGGCAATAATCGAGCAATGCGTCCCAACTGGAAATAACCTGCCTGTTCAGTACCTTGGCGCGGGCGAGGCGTTGGGCGGCGGCCTCGATGATCTTGAGCTCGCAAATGACCGCCTCGCCGACACCTTTGAGGGCGCGGAGCCGTTCAGGTGGGGCGGAGATGACCCGGTTGAAGTCGCCGAATTCGGCCATGAGCAGGTGGGCCAGCGGTTTGACGTCCTGGCGGGGAATGGCGCGGAACAGGACGAGTTCCAGCATCTCGTAATCGGGCAAGGCTGCGGCCCCACCCTCCATGAAACGGGTGCGAAGACGCTTGCGGTGATCGGCCATGTAGGACGGGGTGCGCCCGGTGGGAAGGGTGACCGGAAGGGCCTCATCAAGGGCAAAGGGGAGCGGCTGTTCGGCAAATTCAGACATGCCGCCAGAGTGGCGCATGCGTGGTGAATGAAGGGTTAACCGAGGCCAAAAAACGCGATGCACAACGTGTGCACAACCTGTGCACAGGTCGTACACCGATGCGGTGCATTTTGAGGGGGATGGGCAGATTGCCCATCCTACGCGGTTTGATTGAGGGTTGGATTTTAACCCGGGGGTATCACCCCTTCATCGAATCCCAGAAGGATTTGACCGATGAAAAGAAACTGGAGGATTCGGGGTTGTTCTCTTCGGAGAGGTCCTCGAATTCGCGCAGCAGTTCCTTTTGACGGCTGGTGAGGTTTACCGGAGTCTCGACCGCCAGTTCGATGAACATGTCGCCGGTCGGCCCGCCGCGCAAAGCGGGCATGCCCTTGGACCGCAGGCGCATCTGGCGGCCCGATTGCGAGCCTGCCGGGATTTGCACGCGGCCGCGGCCGCCATCGATGGTGGGCACCTCGATGCTGCCGCCCAGGGCGGCTGTGCCCATACTCACCGGCACGCGGCAGAACAGGTTGGTGCCGTCGCGTTCGAACAGCTTGTGATCGCGCACCTCGATGAAGATGTAGAGATCGCCCGCCGGACCGCCGCGCATACCCGCCTCGCCCTCACCGGCGAGCCGGATGCGGGTGCCGGTTTCGACACCGGCGGGGATGTTGACGCTGAGCGCGCGATCCTTTTCCACGCGCCCGGCACCCGCACAGACCTTGCACGGATCCTTGATGATCTGGCCGAGGCCGGAGCAGGTGGGGCAGGTGCGTTCAACGGTGAAAAAGCCCTGCTGCGCGCGGACCTTGCCCATGCCGGAACAGGTCGGGCAGGTTGTCGGCTCTGACCCGCCTTCGGCGCCTGTCCCGCTGCACGCGTTGCAGGCCACCGATGTGGGTACGTTGATGGATTTCTGCATGCCTGCGAACGCCTCTTCGAGGCTGATGCGCAGGTTGTAGCGCAGGTCGGAGCCGCGCGCGGCACGCCGTCCGCCGCCGCCCCCGCGACCACCGAAATCACCAAACAGGTCG